>ENA-ORIJ01000008-ORIJ01000008.1-human-gut-metagenome-genome-assembly--contig:-NODE-8-length-267946-cov-24.3449_pt1 | contig 267946 bp, 210 predicted proteins | sample MGYA00243030_ERZ508746 | MGnify/ENA primary metagenome ERZ508746 (study PRJEB26277, sample SAMN04329826) | human gut metagenome | biome: human-associated habitat | host: Homo sapiens | place: USA... | reverse complement strand
CCCACGACATAATTGTCACTACCCCCTCAAAGTAGCGCGTCTACCAATTCCGCCACCTCTCCAACTTACTTTCAACAATTCAAAGAACCGACTGCTTTACCTTGGTGCCCAGAACAGGACTCGAACCTGCATGCCTCTCAACACACGCACCTGAAACGTGCGCGTCTACCAATTCCGCCACCTGGGCATAGGTAATTGCAATCTAAACTGCGTTGAGCGGAAAACGAGACTCGAACTCGCGACCCTAACCTTGGCAAGGTTATGCTCTACCAACTGAGCTATTTCCGCGATTGCGGATGCAAAGGTAGATATTTTCCTTAAACCTGCAAACATTCTGCAGACTTTTTTCACACAGAAAAGTGTACATTTTCGCCAGGCATACAAGCAGACTTTTGATTATCAACTCATTCGCCCACGATAATCTTCATAAGAAAATTGCTTGAAAACTTCAGCTTTTCCTTCTTTTGTCCACATTGCAATGGCCGGATGGTGAATTCCATTGAACATATTCGTCTTTACAGTGGTGTAATGTATCATGTCCTCAAAGACGATTCTCTCCCCTATCTGCAGCTCATGGTCGAAACTCCACAGTCCCATATAGTCGCCGCTCAAGCAGGAGTTTCCTCCAAGGCGATAGACGTAAGGGCCCGCATCGCCCATCTCCGCTCCACGCACTGCAGGCTGATAGGGCATCTCCAGACAATCCGGCATGTGGCACGTAAAGCTAACGTTGAGAATGGCGGTACGAATGCCGCGGTTTTCCACAATGTCCACTATCTCCGAGCTCAGCACACCGGTCTGCCAAGTAAAAGCGGAACCGGGCTCAAGAATGATTTGAAGATGTGGATAGCACCCCTTCAAGCCCTGCAACAGACGGACAAGATGCTCTACATCATAATCCTTACGCGTCATCAGATGCCCGCCTCCTAAATTCAACCACTTAATCTGTGAGAACCAGCGGGAGAATTTTCCTTCCAAGTGCTCCAATGTGTGTTCCAGCTCGTAGGAAGAAGACTCGCAGTGACAATGACAGTGAAAACCTTCAATACCCGCCGGAAGTTCTTCGGGAAGCTGGTCGGCCATTACACCGAAGCGGGTACCGGGTGCGCAGGGATTATAAAGCTCCGTTTCCACCTCAGAGTATTCAGGATTGATACGGATACCGCAGGAAATGCCGCTTCCCTCCGCCACCACTACCGGATAAAAGCGGTGGAACTGCGAAAGCGAATTGAAAGTAATATGGCTGCTGCACCGCATTATCTCCGGAAAATCGGCCTCGGTATAGGCAGGCGAGTACGTATGTGCCTTACTTCCGAACTCCTCCAATGCCAGACGGGCTTCGTAGACAGAACTTGCCGTAGAGTGGTCTATATACTCCCTGAAAATGGGAAAGGAACGCCACATGGCAAATGATTTGAAAGCGAGGATTATCTCCACACCTGCGCGGTCGGCCACACTTTTTATCAGTGCGAGGTTCTTTCTCAGCAATCCTTCTTCCATAATATAGCAGGGAGAAGGGAAAAGGGAAAAGTCTTTATTTGTCATTCTTCTATCTATATTTACTATTCTAAATTGTCCGTATGTATCGTTCTAACTGTCTTTTTTAAGATACCACAGTCCTACACTCATGCCATCATCCTCTTACAAGTATCCCGCCTCTGTGTGAGACAAAAGATGCGTACTATCCTATGACAGCACTTTGAAACGCGCGAAGCGCAGCAAAAGTTGTTTGTCTCCCGCATTCTTGAAGCGGATGGTGGCTTTCGCATTGTCTCCTTCGCCCTCCACTTTCAAAACTTCACCCAGGCCGAAACGTTCGTGCTCTATCAGTTGTCCCTGCTGTACACGGTTGGCAGACGCGCCGGCAGAAGGCGATGTACTTGCCGTATTTGCAGAAGGCGCCACCCGTTTCAGGTTACGTGGAACGGTCGGCGCAATAATCTGCTGCTTCGGCCGTACAGACACACGCTCTTTTCCTCCATACGGAGCATCTTCCCTATCAGGCGCAAAGCCTCTGGCGTTCTCCCTGCGGAAAACGGCAGCTTCCTCCTCTACCCTGCGGAACATTCCCGCATCCTGAGGCAGGCGCAGGAACCGTACGTCTATATCCTTCAGAAAACGGCTGGGACTGCCAAACTCCATCTTGCCGTACCGGAAACGCGTCTTTGCATACGATAGGAAACAGTGTTCTTCGGCACGTGTGATGGCTACATAGAACAGCCGCCGTTCTTCCTCCAATGCCCGGGGAGAGTCACCCACCATGCTGCTGGGAAAAAGATTCTCCTCCATCCCCACTACAAACACATTCTTGAACTCCAATCCCTTGGCCGAATGTACAGTCATCAGGGTTATCTTCTCATCGTCCCCATCCTTATCCGAATCCTGGTCGGTAAGAAGGGAAACTTCCGAAAGGAAGTCACCCAACAACACGTTAGAGTTTCCTTCCTCCTGCCGTTGGGCGCAAAAATCACTCATACCGTTCACCAGCTCCTCTATATTCTCCTTACGGCTCAGATTCTCGGGAGAGTTGTCTTGACACACATCATTGATGATGCCCGATTGGCGAATAATGTCAGCACCAATCTCGTAGGCATTCTTCTCCGCAGCATCTGTGATAAAGGCAGATATAAGTTCGCGGAATGCCTGCAACTTTCCCACCGTACCTTTATTGAAGTTCAAGCCATACGCCAACGGCTCACAAAGCACGGTCCACAAACTGACATTGTGCCCGGTGGCGGCAGCAATGATTTTTCCCACTGTCGTATCTCCGATACCCCGTGCAGGATAATTGATAATACGTTTGAAAGCCTCTTCATCATTGGGATTCACTATCAGACGGAAGTAAGCGATAACATCTTTGATTTCCTTGCGTTGATAGAACGACAAACCTCCGTAAATACGGTAAGGCATACTGCGTTTGCGCATGGCTTCCTCAAAAATACGGCTCTGCGCATTGGTACGGTAGAGTATCGCAAAATCAGAGTAGGCATAGCGCTTTTCACGCCGCAGTTCAGCTATCTTATTCACCACAATATCCCCTTCTTCCACGTCACTGTATGCCTGGTACACACCGATGGCCTCTCCCTTCTCCTTTTCCGAGAACACTTCCTTGCGTATCTGCCACTGGTTCTTTTCTATCAGGCTGTTGGCCGCGCGGACAATGGTCTGGGTGGAACGGTAATTCTGCTCCAGCTTGAAGACCTTCGTATCGGGATATACTTTCGTAAAATAGAGAATATTGTCAATATCGGCACCACGGAAGGAGTAGATACTCTGTGCATCATCCCCCACCACACAGACATGCTGATGGTTCTTGGCAAGTTGCAGCACGATGCTGTGCTGTGCAAAATTGGTATCCTGATACTCATCCACCAGAATGTAACGGAACTGGTCTTGATAACGCGCCAACACCTCGGGGTGGTCCCGGAACAGCAGGAATGTGTAGAACAGCAAATCGTCGAAGTCCATCGCATCCGCCTGCCGGCAACGCTCCCAATATCTCTGGTAGATGTCGCGAAGCGCCGGAACCTTGGCAGCACGGTCTCCTTCGTAAGCCTCCTTGTTGTTGGCATAGCCTGCCGGAGAAACCAGATGATTCTTGGCATTCGAGATACGCGCCTGCACCATCCCCGGCTTGTACACTTTCTCATCCAGCCCCATTTCCTTGATAATGGAACGTATCAGGCTTTTACTGTCCGCCGTATCGTAAATGGTAAACTGCGAAGTGAAGCCGATATGCCCGGCCTCGACATGCAGAATGCGCAGGAATATGGAGTGAAAGGTTCCCATCCACAGATGGCGCGCCCTCTCCGGCCCCATCTGACGGGCTATACGCTCCTTCATTTCGCGCGCCGCCTTGTTGGTAAAGGTCAATGCCAGAATGTTCCAAGGCTGGTAGCCATTCTCCAGCAGATAAGCAATCTTGTAGGTCAGCACGCGCGTCTTTCCCGAACCGGCACCGGCTATCACCAGTGACGGACCGTCATTGTATAACACCGCGTTCCGTTGTCCTTCGTTCAGTTCCTCTATATAATCGGGCATATCCGTATAATCTTAAAATGATGATATTTTTCCTTCCTTTGTTTTTACGGAGGCAAAGATAAAAAAAGCTTCGGAGACGTACGAACATTTCTATAGGTTATAGTGTTTATATAGTAAAGTTCCAAAATTAAATAATTGAAACTTATGAATACAATATTAACGATTTTAATGATAACAGTTATGACTTACGAAATGCCAAAACTTCCCTACACTAACAATGCACTGGAACCTGTAATCAGTCAGCAAACCATAGATTACCACTACGGTAAACATCTGCAAACCTACGTGAACAACCTCAACAACCTCGTTCCGGGAACGGAATTTGAAGGCAAAGACCTGGTAACCATTGTTGCCACAGCACCGGACGGTGCCATCTTCAACAATGCAGGACAAGTGTTGAACCACACATTATACTTCTTACAGCTTGCCCCGAAGCCTGCCCACAGCGAGCCTACCGGCAAGCTGGCAGAAGCCATCAAACGCGACTTCGGCAGCTTTGAGAATTTTAAGAAGGAATTCAACGCGGCAGCTGTCGGCTTGTTCGGCTCCGGATGGGCTTGGTTGTCTGCCGACAAGAACGGCAAACTCCACATCACCAAAGAAGCCAACGGTAGCAATCCGGTACGCGCCGGTCTTGTTCCGCTACTCGGATTCGACGTGTGGGAACATGCCTACTATCTTGATTACCAGAACCGCCGTGCCGATCACGTAAACGAATTGTGGAGCATCGTTGATTGGGATGCGGTAAGTAAAAGATTCAAATAGACCAACGAGGTCCCACAAAGCCATGTGAAGGACGCCTTCTTGAGTTATAAAGACGCAAGAAGGCGTTTTCTTGTTTAAAGCAGCCATCTAACATATTTTAAAGAAATTCCTTGGCTTCTACCATAAGTATTCATTAACTTTGCTAAACTTAAAAGTTAAACGAAAGAAATGAAACTCATCGTAGTAACAGCACCCACATTTTTTGTGGAAGAAGACAAGATTATCACGGCACTATTCGAAGAGGGGCTGGATATTCTACATCTGAGGAAGCCGGAAACTCCCGCCATGTATTCAGAACGACTTTTAACGCTGATACCCCAAAAATACCATAAGCGCATCATTACTCATGAACACTTCTACCTACAGGAAGAATTCAGCCTGATGGGGATTCATCTAAACACCCGCAACCCCAAAGAACCGCACGATTATTCAGGACACATCAGCTGTACCTGCCACTCGCTGGACGAAGTGCGGAACAAGAAACATTTTTATGACTATCTATTCTTGAGTCCGATATATAATTGCATCACAAAGACCGGAGTTACATCAGGCTTTACAGCCGAAGAACTACGACAAGCAGAAAAAAGTAAAATTATAGACAGCAAAGTCATGGCTTTGGGAGGCATTACCTCCGATAACATCCTGGAGATAAAGGATTACGGATTCGGTGGTGCCGTTATAATGGGTGACTTATGGAATAAATTCAACGCCTGCACCGACCGCGATTATCTGGAAGTAATCCGCCACTTCAAGAAGCTGAAGGAAATGGCTGATTGAGAGCGCAGGTAAATCAAAATTTACCGTACTCTTTGTATTCAATACCGGCAGGCAACGTAAAATAGAAAGTGGAGCCTTCCCCTTTCTTGGACTCCACACCTATACCTCCCCCATAGTGTTCCACAATGGATTTAGTGATGGAAAGCCCCAACCCCGTACCTTTAATATTGTAGTTCATCTTCACAAACCGTTCAAAGATGGCATGTCTTCCCACTTCATCAATGCCACAGCCTGTATCTGCCACATAAAAATAGAAGTTATGATTACTCAATCTCCTACAACCGATTTTCACACTGCCCATCTCCGTAAACTTCAAGGCGTTCCTCACCAAGTTACCTATAACTTGGGCAAAGCGCACGCGATCTACCACCAAACGGCATTGAGGCAGCCGTTCTACAAACTCCACCTGAATACCTGTGGGATGCGAGCGCATATTCTCTGTCGTGCAGACTTCATCAATCAGCGCGTTCACATCCGCTTCTCCATCATTATATTCCAGGGTCTTTGCCTCAATCTTTGAATAGTCCAGCAAGTCATTGACCAGTTGCAGCAGCGAGTCCTTGTTATCATTAATCTCTTTCAGGAAAGCCATACGGGTTTCTCTGTCCAGATCATCCATTTCGGCAAGCATAGTTGTAAAGCCTACAATAGCATTCAAAGGAGTACGAATTTCGTGAGTCATATTAGCTATGAAAGCATCCTTCAGCTGGTTGGATTCTTCGGCAACCTCATTAATGCGCTGCAACGTCTTCAACCTTTTGCTTTTACTGATGGAAATGATTATCATGATGACCAAAAGCAGAATGACAATCATGCCAAAACTGTATATCAATGCTTCATCCTTCTGATAGAGGCCGCTGGTCCAGACATCATATGCTGCCGTAATTGTTAGCATCATCGTTTATTGCTTGCTTATTGGAAAACTATAAAATTATAGGAAGCAAATATACTAAAGAAAATACAAATAAATTAATAGAAACTACAGTTTTTTTCCAACAAAATGGGCCGCATGCCATTACCAAGTAAAGCATGCAGTCCATAAATTCATTATTCAGTATTATTGGTATCAGCCTTCAATGGCAGCCTGTGCCACTCTAATATAGCTATGAAAATCAATTGCAAACACTTCCTGTGTAAGCGAATGTTTATTTAAAGTTTAAAGTTTGATGGATTTTCCATCATGACTTAAAGGCATCGTTGAAAAGCTGGCTTAACTATCAGATGCTTACACTATGCTGGTAAGCTCTGAGCCTGCAACTCATATCTATTACTTCACTAAAATCTTGTACTCACCACAACCTCTACCAATCTCTCCAGACTAGGCAACTATGGTTAATACTATGGTTATTTCTTTATTGGTTCACCCACCTTCTCCTTATAGAAGGATATCTTTAGATAATTGTATGCTACTTATTCCTTTCTTATGGGTTAAGAATATATACAATGCATAGAACCATTTCTTTAATGATACATGACTACCTTCAAACATTGTACCAAGAGTAACCGTAAATCTTTTCTTACATTGTTTACATTTATATAGTCCTTTAAATTCTCCATTAGACTTTAACTTATAATGCTCTTTCGTTTGACAATTACAGTGTGGGCAAATTGGTTCTCCATGCCATTTAATATCTTCAAGAAATTCTCTGCATAATTTTTCATCATAAAAGGATTTCATCAAATCAATAAATGACTTTACTCCTCGCATTTGTTTATTCTTCTTTATTATTTCTACAATATTGATTATTTCTGTTTCCAATTGACATGTTATTTTTATTATATAAACATAATAAAAAAAACCTAACACACAGAACATAAGTTATTAAAAAATAGATACTTAAATAAAACAATTGGGTATAATTATCATATACATATATCCTGTAATTATTGCTCATTTAAACATTAACCAAGTGCTTCCAATACGATACTTGGAACACTTGGCTTTTATCTGAGTATAATTATCATATCTATATAAAAAATAGAACCCGACTGCCGGAAACAATCAAGTTCTTAATGCAAATTTACCAGTCTCCCATAATCAATTCGATTAAGGGGTTAATCAGCCAAATGCGCTATAATATTTGGCAGATTTTTACTGTAAAACATAAAACGCTGTGAAGCGTTCTAATCAGTTTTTTTAATTTGGTCATAATTGTAATCTCTCTATTTAAGGAGATTACAGTATTTATTTACCACTTTTTACCAAAATTGGCTGATTTACATAAAGGAGCATTATTTAACCTTTACAAATCGGTTTTCAGTATCAGAAAACCGATTTTTTATCGAATTTCGACTATTATCCATGATATTAGAAACAAAGTTTAACAGAACTAACTTTTCGATTCACTTGAAAACGGGCATAAAAAATAGGGAAACCTAAAAGATTTCCCCTATTGAAATAAGATATAAATAGATAGAATTAAAATTAGTATATTAAAGTATATAATTGGGAAAAAAGAATTCGCTTCATACAATCAATACTTCGGTTAAAAGAAACCGATTCTTTAAAACTAAACATAGAAAATGCAAACATCTTTAAAGGCCTTTCCTATTGAAACTCTTTAAGCTAATCATGCACTAAATCAAAAACTATATTTTCATGAAGAGTATTTATTGTTCACGGACATATGTTCTGCGATTTGCTCCCACTCCCTTTACAACGATTTTCTTCCAATGCCTAGGCAGTGCTGAAGGCAACTGTTTAATACCTTCATCGGTCAAGTCCAAACCACAAAAACCATTAATCACCATCTGAAGCAATCCGCCTGCCCCAGTAGTAAAATAAGGATTTGTTCCTCCTGCACCTTCAGAGATTACCCCGAAAGGCGGCAACTGATTTGGCCGGAAACTACGCACGAACAATTCGTAGGCCTTCTCACCATCACCCAACCGAGCATACTGCAGAGCCAATACAGAATAAGACATGGCAGGCCCTGTTTTATCGATTTTGGGCTCATAGTAGAGTAAATCTCTCTTTATTTCCTCTGGTTGAGTTATGACTTTTAACGGATATGCCAACAAGTTCGCATCTGCCTGTTTAATAACCTGACCATCATATCCATCATATTCTCTAGTCACTCCATCTGAGAATCTGGGTATTCGCAGTCTCTCTGCAATAATGTTCCAAGAAACAGGGGGTGCTACACCACAAAGAACTGCCGCTTTGGAAGCATCTTGCAGAGCGCACATCGCAGCCGCATTGGTAAATGCATTATCATTGACCCCCTCAGCATACTCATCGGCACAAACTACATTGCAAATTGAGTAAGAACCGTCTTCATTCTGCTCCACACGGCTTGACAAGAATTCAGCCACTTTTTCCATCAGAGGATATCCTTCTTCTCGCAACCAACGCATATCACGGCTCATACAATAATAATCCCAAGCAGCAATAGCAATATCTGCCGATATATGATGTTCAAAAGGACCTGTCAAGGCAAAAGTAGGACATGATTCCTCACCAGCATCGTCACTTTCCCAAGGGAACATGGCACCATCATAACCATAGCTAAATGCCCGCTGACACGCTGGTTTCAGCCGATCGGTACGATAATCCATCATTGAGCGTGCTATTCCCTGATTGAGAAAAAGCATAGGAGGAAACATCCAAAACTCCGTATCCCAAAAAATATGTCCATTATACCCTTGCGATGTCAATCCGAACGGTGGTATGCTCAAGCGACTACCTGAACGAGCGCTTGAATATAAGTGAAAAAGAGCAAAACGCACGGCAAGCTGCGCTTCGGCATCACCTACAATTTGAATATCCCCTTCCCATAACTCATTCCATTGTTTCAAATGTAAATCCATCAGCCTATCAACCCCTTCCTTAGCTCCATAAATAACCTCTCGATCGGATTCATTGCAAGGATCTATAAAATCACGATGCGTACAGACAGCACCTAACAAAGCAAAAGAAAATGTTTCTCCTTTCTTTAGATCCTTTGTAAATACGTTTCGACCATTACCAGTCTCTGTAACTTCCGTTTCATGCTCAAAAATGAAAGTCGAAGTAGCAGAGACCTGCAGTTTTCTATGCCTAGTCAAAGCGGAGGTACGTAAAAGTTTCAAATTGAGTCCAAAATCCTTAATACTCTTCCGGTGCACTACAGGCTGCAAAAAATCATCGGGGACATCAGCACTATTTTCCACCGACAAGCCGACAGGATCTAAAGCTTTTACGTTCACTCTCACCAAACCTGCATAAGGCATACTGCGCAAGGCGCAGATACTATAAGATACTTCCAACTTATTGGCATAAACAAATCGAGTCTGGTGTATGGCTTCTTTCATATTGATACATTGTTCCCAATCGGATAAAAGTTTTCCATCCAATACTTCCCCATCCACTTTCATATCTATACAGAACGGGTTAATACCACAAATCAGCCTACTAACATCATGTGGAACACCTGCATCAAACACATGATTCAGTACTACCTGCTTGACAGAGAAAGGTTCTTTCCAAGGTAAAATACCAATTCCTCCATTTCCTACGGCAGTACCATAATAGGTGCTATGATAATCTGATGTCTTTATACTCCAAAACAGATCTTGGGCATGAACAAAAGTAAATCCACACACTATCCATATCAAAGCTAACAGTATATTTTTTTTCATAACTATATTATATCTAATACTAATGTTCTAAAAGCGAATATGATACAAAGAAGACAGATAAAAGCTATTCTGCAAAAAATGTTTTAGACTGTACGTCCCGACTATTTGTACCTACCATGACTTCAAAATCTCCAGGTTCATAAACATATTGCAATTTCGAATTGTAGAATTTTAAATCCTCCTCTGCAATTACAAACTTAACTTCACGGCTTTCCCCCTTCTTTAAGAAAATGCGTTCGAATTTCCTCAGTTCCTTTACCGGACGAACAACATCGGCATAGATATCACGCAAATACAATTGCACGACTTCATAACCATCATAACCTCCTTCGTTTCTAACAGTAACAGAAACAATTATTTTTCCACCTTTCTTTAAAACATTAGAACTTAATACCATATCGTCATATCGGAAATGGGTATAACTCAATCCATAACCAAATGGGTATAATGGGTCATTGCTATCTTCTAAATAATTACTTGTATAACGATTAAACGTACATCTATCCGGATCAGGACGACCTGTATTGTGACTATTGTAATACAACGGAAGTTGCCCTACAGAACGTGGGAATGAAGTCGTAAGCTTTCCACTGGGACTCACTTTTCCAAACAACACGTCAGCAATGGCATCTCCAGCTTCACTACCAGCAAACCAAACATTTAGAATGGAAGGAACAATAGCTGATTCTTCAACTAGCACTAAAGGACGCCCCGTGAAGAGAAGCAACACAACAGGTTTTCCTGTTTTGACTAATGCTTTTAACAAGTCACGCTGAGCATCTGGAATTTCCAGCATAGTTCGTGAAGCAGACTCCCCACTCATCTCAGTACATTCACCCAAAGCAGCTACAATAACATCTGCTCGGGCAGCTATCTGCAATGCTTCTTTCAATAAAGTCTGATTATTTCCACGGTCCAATGGACGCATACCCGCAGCTGCCTTTTCAAGATTTTCATCATAGAAAACATTACTTCCTTTAGCATAAAGGACTTCTCCTTTATCACCTACCGCATCACGAATCCCTTCGAGTAACGTACGATGTTTAGAAGGAGTACACATCATACTCCACGTTCCACACATATTATTACGTGCATTAGCCATCGGACCAATCAGTGCTATTTTTCCTTTAGTAGAAAGGGGAAGCAATGACTTCTCATTTTTTAGCAGAACAAATGTTTCAGATGCAATGCTGCGAGCAATAGAACGATGCTCAGTAGTATAAAGCTGTTTCGATGCTCGTAGGGTATCACTATATTTATAAGGATTGTCAAACAGCCCTAATTTATATTTAGCTTCCAATACACGACGACAAGCCATATTGATTTGTTCTTCAGTCACTTCTCCCTTTTGAAGAGATTCTTTCAATGTGTTCAGAAAACCAGAGGATACCATATCCATATCCGTTCCTGCCTGTAGAGAACGTGCTGATGCTTCTTGCAGAGGAGCAATACCGTGCGAAGACATTTCGGCAATGGAATTATAATCTGTAACCAACAACCCTTTGAATCCCCATTCTTTTCTGAGCAAGTCAGAAATCAACCATTTATTCGCAGTGGCTGGAATTCCATCAACAATATTGAATGAGCTCATAACACTACCCACCCCGGCATCTACAGCTGCTTTATAAGGAGCAAGGTATTCATTATACATTCGTAATCGGCTCATATCTACCGTATTGTAATCACGTCCTGATTCTGAGGCTCCATAAAGAGCAAAATGTTTTACACAGGAAAGAATTTCATCGTTCCGTTGTAAATTGTTTCCTTGATATCCCCGTACATAGGCCTTTGCCATTAAAGAACCAAGATAAGGATCTTCTCCACTTCCTTCTGCTATACGCCCCCAACGTGCATCACGACAAATATCTACCATCGGACTGAATGTCCAATTCACACCATCTGCACTAGCTTCAATAGCAGATATGCGAGCCATTTTTTCGACAGCTAACGTATCCCAACTACACGAAAGAGCCAATGGAATAGGGAAAATTGTTTCATAGCCATGAACTACATCTGCACCAACAAGCAAGGGAATTTTCAGCCTACTTTCTTCCACGGCCAAACATTGTAATTCGTAAATTTTATCGATGCCTTTCACATTAAAAAAGCCACCTATCTCCTGCTTACGAATCATTTCACTCAGTTCTCCATTTTTCACAGTTCCTGTTGTGATATCACCCCCAGAAGGCAAATTCAACTGACCAATTTTTTCACGCAACGTCATGCGATCCATCAAATCACTGACACACTTATCCATTTGATTATCAGCTACATCAATTCGAGGAGAGGAACATGCTTCTCCTAATATAGCAACAAGGAATGCTAGAAGAAAATGCCAATATGTTTTCATATTCAGATTAACAATTATTGTTTTTATTCTATAACAGCAGCAAAACCACCGTTTCTCTTCATGGTAATAGTAATAGACGAAGTCTTTGTAACGGGAGTCTGCTTGTGTCTATAATCCATAGCTTGCCGATTAGCATTAATGCCATCTTCAAAACTACTCATTCGATAAGAGCGCCCTTCTTCCAGAAAATCAAGAGGAATTTCAAATTTCCTTTCCTGTACTGCATTGTTGGTTATACCTCCAATAAACCACTTCTTCCCCTTGCGCTTGGCTACAATTACATACTCCCCAACCTTAGCCTTAAGCGCCTTGGTCTGATCCCAAGTTACAGGGACCTGTGAAATAAAACGAGCACAATCCTCATTTTTTCTGTAATTAACCGGATTGTCAGCCAACATTTGCAATCCACTCTCAAAAAGAACGAATGTAGCTAATTGAAAAGCCCGTGTTCCTACACCCGCCGAATTTGGACGTAAAGCACTGTAGAGTTCAGGTTGCATACTTATCATGGGTCCTGGTGTGTAATCCATAGGGCCTACCGCATTACGCATAAAAGGAAGGTATACAGTGTTATCTGGATAACATCCCCTCATATGTTCCAGACCTTTCACTCCTTCATAGGAAACGACATTGGGATATTTATATTCTAAACCTCCAGGAGTAAAAGATCCATGAAAATCAACTAGGAGATGATGCTTAGCAGCTTCTTTAGCTACACGTTCATAGAAATTCACCATCCACTGGTCACTTCTATCCATAAAGTCGATTTTAACCCCTTTAATCCCCCAATCTTCGTAAGTCTTGAACAAATCAAAATTTTGTTCCACAGCTACCCACGATAGCCATAAGATAATGCCTACATTCTTGTCTTTTCCATACTGAATCAATTCCGGTAAGCGCATTTGTGAATTGGGCTTGTTAGGATTAAGCACAGTTTCAGCCCATCCGGCATCCATTACAATATATGGAACATGAAAGGATGAAGCAAAATCTATGTAATATTTATAAGTATCATAATTGCATCCCGACACAAAATTAACATCTGGACCATAAAGAGCTGCATCATGCCACCATTCCCAACTAGCCAACCCTGGCTTAATCCATGAATTGTCTTCAAGAACACTTTTAGTAGCCAATTTGTAATTCATGGTGTTTTCAATGAGCTGGGAATCGTCGCTACTAATAACAAAATAACGCCATGGGTAATTCCGATTTCCTTCAGTTTTTGCTATATAATCAGCCTCTTTAGTAATTTTCATACTCAGATTTCCATCTTCTGCAAACTCCAAAGGTGCTTTGGGGAAAACGGCATTAAATCCATTATAACCATTTCCCTTTAAAAACATACAAGGATAATCAAAACGATCGGATTCGCCCACCAATATTTTATATTGCTTGCGAGTATCAATCAAGATGGGAAGTACGGACATCTTGTCCGTACCCTTCCATTCTTGACAGGTAACATGTGTATACTCTTCTTCATAAGGTGTTTTAAAACCTGAAGGCTGTTGTAAATGGAGCAGATACTCTTCTGGAAAGGAAATAGCAAAATCTTCTCCAAGTACCTCAACCTTATTGGTCTTACGAGTAATAAAACGATAAGCTACCCCATCATCAAAAGCGAAGAATTCAACGGAATAACCTTTGAAATCAAGAGTAAGAGCATTATAACAACTCGTAATAGAAGAGAATTTAAGAGGAACTACAGGCTTCAACTCTTTTGAGAAGCTATTACGCTTCTGTCGCAACAACTTTGGGTTATCTCCCAAAATTTCATCATCTAATAATAAGCGAAGATAATTGTCCTTTAATAAAACTTCATCATTATAGTAAATATCATAATAAATCTTATCTGATAAACAAAACTCCACTTTTATAGTCTTTTCAGGAGAAAACAAAGTCATTTTTTTCTTGCCATATACTGCCGTAGCAAGTAGCCCTATTAACAATAACAGATAATATTTCTTCATACACATGTTTTATTATTTTTGTGAGAATGATGATAAAACGTGATTATACTCCTTTTCACTCAACCGCACCATAGCCCCATGCCGGGAGTCGGGAATCTTACAATCACAAACTACCCATTTTTCTGCCTCTATATGCTCAGCATCAAAACGTACATACTCGTATGGATATCTTTCTGAAAAAATCATCCATCCCTTACCATCGGGTTTTGGCATGAGAATAGGAGCTTCAAAATAAGTACTGGGAGTAGTGACAGGGTGCTTTGGATTTATCAAAGCATAAGAGCCGGTCAAGCATGATGACTTAGCCAATCGAATAGATTTCCCTGTAGGTACACCATCTTCCGGCCACCTTTCGTCCTTAATAACCGCATAGTAGTTTTTACCAATTTTGCGGATTATGACATCAATAGTGGCCATCTCAGATTCATCCTTGTCTGAAAAATCAAACAAACGTTTTGGAGAAGAAAAAGAGCTAAAATCTTCAGTTAGCACATAATATGTACGCATGCTTCTCCATTCATCATCTCCTTTGGCTCCTTTTTTAGCTGCATGCCACGTAACAATATACTGTCTGGAATCCTCATCATAATACAATTTAGGTGCACCGAACCAATTTCTTTCAGTATAATAATTATCAGTAAGGATAAAAGGAGATACTGGAAGTTCCTTTTCAATACTCCAGACTACAAGATCACTTGAGGTCCAAAGCAATGGTTTCTGGTTTTTCTCTGAAACACCGATCATATAATACCTATTGTCATGACCTTTGATTATATCAGGATGTCCTCTGTATTCAGCATTTACTCGTTGATTATTATTCAGTTTAGTCCATTTGCGTGCATCTCTACTTATGTAGTAGTACATATGCCCATAGTCTTCATGTCGCATATGGGCAAAAAGGTACCCTCCCTGAAATTGCGTATTATGAGACTGTCCCTGAACATTCGAAAAGTAAATGCTGACAAGGCATACACAGAAAGTGCTAATAAGTAAGTCCTTAAATTTCATGTATCTAAATTTTAATTAGCCAATGCAATATCATCTTCCCAGTGAGGACGACTATAAGTTTGACTCAAATCCTTTCCGTACGATTTAGCTTGTTCCACCAAATAATTTGGAAGTGGCATGTACTGATGAGTAGGAAGCATTTCTTTAGCCTTGAAACATGCTTGTGCATATTTATTAAAGCGGATTAAATCTATTTTTCGATGTCCTTCATAGAGAAACTCTTTTGCTCTTTCATCTAATATGACATCTAGGAAAGCCTCCTTGGTGGCAGTTTGCTGAGCTGACAAATCACTTAAACCACTTCTTCTTCTCACTTGATTAACAGCATCTACAGCTTGAGAAGAAGGCGCAGCATTAGATCGCCTAACATCTACCTCCGCCATCATCAGCAATACATCAGCCCAACGAGCCAATGGAAAATCGTTACCCTGGAAAGTCGTATTAGTTTCAATGGGGTACTTATAAATAATATATCCACTCCATCGCTGACCCAAATCTTCTTTGGTCACCTTCCCAGTAACCGTGCCTTGATTATTGACCCAATACTCATCCAATATCACAGCCCGACGTTTATCATTTGGTTCATAACTATCATACAGTTTTGGTGAAACATTGTATGCCTGCATCCATCCACCTCCTTGATAGTTAAAAGGTGTAGGATTTCCCTTGTCATCAACTTTAGAAGCATCGTTAGGCGTAGCAAGCATAGACAATGGAAAGAAATTACCGCTACTAACGTCCCCATTGGCAGAAGGATCACAACTTAAAGCCATAATGATTTCACAATTAAAATCATTCGCAGCCTTAAACATATCAACATAAGGATTATCCCCCTTCTTAAACAAACTATATCGATTATCTTTACTCAATTCTTGATACATCTGCATGGCTTTATCATAATAGCCTGTCATATGTTCTCCTTCATTAAGGCAATGTTTCATCATACAAAATTTAGCATAATCTGAAGTATAACGACCGCGTTCCTTTACTTCATTAGGCAGATTATCCGCAGCAAACTGAAAATCATTATAAATCCAGGTACTCATTTCGTCCAACGAAGGTCTGACTAGGTTAGTCAAAGCTGCTTCATTATTTATATTATCCTTATCCACAATTGCAGGCAATGGTCCATAAATATGCATGAGATAATAAAGCATCAGGCCTCTACACAAATGAGCTTCACCTAACAGTCTTTCCTTGCTGATTGTTTTGAAAATTTGATCGTCTGCCTGCTCTAAAGTAGAGATAATCTCAGTAAAGCGAGTAATCTGGGCTAACTTAGGAATATGGTTGATATTATGCTCACCCACCCATGAACGTTCTGCGTAGACACAATCCCTGTAATCTGCTTGAGAAAGTTTCATCCATGAACCCCAGCCTAAGTTCCATGCGGCCATATTATCAGACGGAGCCTCAAAAACTCTCAGTATACCCCCTTCAGGGATATAGAAACTATGCTGACCCGGATCGTTTCCTATTTGATACTGCCATGTTGTTGTAAAAGGAATATAGCACGTCATCGTGTAATCTTCATATTCACTTTCTGTTTTAGGATAGTTTTCCGGATTCAATGTTCCGAAAAGTTTAGGATCGAAATTATCTTCACAGCCAGATAAGGCTAATGATGTAATAAAAAACAATATGAAGGATTTTATATTTTTCATAATCACAGTTATTAATATTAATTAGAATACAATGTTTGTTCCAAGTGTGAATGTGCGAGCTTGAGGATATTCGCCTCTGGATGCATTGTTTGCTCCACCCCCACCTGTATATATTTCGGGGTCAAAGCCCTTAAATTTACTGATGACAAACGGATTTTGAACATCTGCATAAACTTTAATGCCTTTCACATATTTTTTGAGTTTACCCAAGATTTTATCCCTGAAATTATAGGATAAAGTTATATTTCTCATTCTCACAAACGAGGCATTTTCCATGTCTATATTAACGCCAGCACCTCCAGGCAATGCACCCATGCGATCCACGGCCAGTCCAGGACGAGTACCATTGGGATTGGTTTGAGAGTTCCAAAGCAGGTAAGCATATTTGTTAGTATTTTCCGGATAGTCTACCGCTAACGGACCAGGTAATGCAGCTCTATACGCAATATTAGACTTAAGGATTCCAAATTGTCCGTACATGAAGAAACTGAACTCCCAATTCTTATAAGTGAATGTATTGCCAAAACCAATATAAATATCTGGTGTATTATCTTTTAGGTAGATATCATTTTCATCAATTTTTCCATCATTGTTCTTATCATCAATAATTGGACAACCTGGAAGTTGGGCTTCTGCCTGCAATGTTTTTTGTGACTCCGGCATATTGCTGCGGTCAGCGTTAATAATACCAGTCATCTTATAGTAATAGTAGGCATTCATAGGTTCCTTGTTTCTTTTTTGATAGCTACGATAATCATAGTTCGGCATTCTTTCTTTCCAGAACGAATTCGTTTTCGAGAAAGTCAGTTGCGTGTTCCAATTAAAATCTCCGACCATATTTTTAGTATCAAGCATAATTTCCCATCCTTGACGATAGAAATGGCCTCCATTTATAGGACGAGTTGGGTAAATGGCAAGAGGTGATGTTGATGCATAACCCAATAAGCTGGTCACATCATTGCGGAATACATCAATACTACCACTTACTCGGTTTTTGAACAAGTAGAAATCCAAACCGATATTCTTCATGATAGTTTTTTGCCAACTTACGTCAGGATAATTAGTTCCCATTGAGACACAAGGTACATAAAAAAGGCCATTATCATTGAAGCCTACCTTAAATCCGCTAGGCTCATAAACACCATAAAGTGAACTACCTAAATTATCCTGTCCTGTTTTACCATAACTAGCTCTCAGTTTTAACAAATTAATCCAAAAAACATCCTTAAGAAATTTTTCATTTGAAATTTTCCACGCTGCTGAAACAGAAGGGAACAAAGCATATTTTTTCCCTGGAAAAAACTTATCGGTTCCATCTCGACGAAGGGTCGCTGAAATGACATATCTATCCAAGACATCGAAGCTTAATTTAAAGAACTGAGATCTTTTTTCATTTTTCAATGTATGAGAAGTTGGATATATCTTTCCTTTTGCTGAACTAATATCATGCTCATTAATCATGTCGTGTGTATCTTCGTAAGAGATACCGTATCCTTCATTGCTTTCCAAATATTTTCCCATACCAGCCATGGCATCCACTTGTACGAAATTAAACATATATTTCGAAAATGACAACATCGCTTCTAGGGTTTGTGTCTGTCTACGCTGTGAGTAAATATTTCCTCTTGACTTATACATTCTGGCAAAATACACATCGGATGGAATGAATGTTGATCTTCTGACATTTTCTTGATTCATGCCATATACCCCTTTAAATACTAGAATGTCTTTATACAACTTCGCGTTGATAGAGAAATTTAAACTATATCCATTCTCTTTACTATAGTCCACAATATCCTCCATTGCTTTGGGATTAGGAATATTACGGAAAATTGTATAACTCCCATCATCCTGCTTCACCGGCAAATAAGATGGATACAGAAGAGCTGATGTCAAAACACTAGGAGCAACATCACCCTGATTTCCTGTATCAGTACCAATTATACCATTATCATATGTATTCTGATTAGCGTTAAAAACCGATGTCAAGTTCAAGAAAGGGAACAAATCCAAACCTAAATTACCATGAACTGAATATTTAGTCATGCCAGATCTTGATACAGTACCTTGCTGCTTCAGGTAGCTTCCTCCTAGATAATACTTAAATTTAGAGTGTCCTCCGCTAATCGTCAGATTATGTTTGGTAAGGAAACCATTACGTAATACCAAGTCCTTCCAGTCCGTATCGGTTGCATTTTGCATATCCGCTTCAGTAAACTGGGGTTTCCATTTTCCATCATAAGGAGTTGTTCCATAAGGATATTGCTTGTTATTATACAAATAGTTTTCCTTATTGAAAACATTAGCTAACTCCATGTACTCTTTTGAATTCAGAACATCTAGATATGGATAGTTACGTACAAAAGAATAGCTGCCATCATACACAATATTAGGTGCTCCTTCTTTTCCTTTCTTAGTAGTAATCAATATAACTCCATTATCAGCTCCAATACCATAGATAGCCGCAGAGGCATCTTTAAGAATTTCTACAGACTCCACATCTGCCGGATTTAAATTGGCAATACCATTACGATCGATATTATTCGGAAGACCCACTTGGCCACAATTACCACTAAGGGCGTTATTCGGCATAACGATACCATCAATTACATAGATAGGATTTCCTCCTCCACGAATTGATATATTCACCTTTCCATCTGGCTGCATACTATTCACTGTTGCCTGTAACCCAGCAGCTCGTCCCATCAACAATTGGTTGACATGGCTGGTACCAGCTTGTGAAATTTTATCAGTTTTCACTTGCGCAATAGCGGTCGTAAGATTTTTCTTCGACACAGAGCCATAACCCACAACTACAACTTCATCAATGAGTTTTATATCTTCACTCAGATAAATTTCTAAAAACGATTTATCCAGCACATCAAGCACTTGCGACTCATATCCAATATAAGAAACAACAATTTTCTTATCTGCTGAAACATTTATTGCAAAATTACCATTAATATCGCTGATTGCGCCAATTGATTCCTTTTCCACCGCGATACTTGCCCCAATTATAGGTTCCCCCGTTTTACGGTCTTTGATTATACCTTTCAACATTTTTGTATTGGTCTTTACCGTTTTTTTTGCGCTCAGTATAATCTGTCTATTCTTGATTTGATACTGAATAGAAGTTCCTTTCAGCAAGGTTTCCAATACATTATGTATTGTTTGTTTATCAACATGTATAGTACGCTTTTGACGAACATCAATCACCTGTTTACTATACTGAAAAGAATACGCTGTTTTCTCTTCGATCTTGCTTAACACATGCTCCAATGATACATTATCCAAATGAAGCGTTATTTTCTCGTTCTGTGCCCAACCAATTCCAGTAGATAACAGCACAATTAAAAAGAATAAAAAAGGATACTTTTTATTTTTCATAGTTTTAAAAATTTGATAATTATATTTTGTCTTTATTGCTTTGCTAATTTTAGCCAATTCTTTCCCGTTTATATTAAAGACTGTTTAGAAAGAAAACCCCACATAAAAACACCTAAAAATTTTTAGTTTTTTTCGTCAGCCTACCAATATCATCGTAAATATCTGTAATACTATATATTAATGATATGGCAAATATGAAACTATTTCAGTTCGAAACAAACTTTAGAACGAATATCAGCAGATGAAGAAGCTATCAAAGCTTCATATTTTCCTGGCTCAGCAGCCCATTTATGCTGTTTGTCGTCAAAGTATGATAGTTCTTCAGCTGTAATAGTAAACAAACCCTCTTTCGTTTCATTTGGCTGAAGTTCTACTTTACAAAAGCCCTTCAATTCTTTAATGAGCCAAATTACAGAAAATTTCAGACTTTTAATATATAGCTGTATAACTTCAGCCCCAACACGTTTGCCTGTATTTGTAATTGGAAGAGTAATACATAACTGCCCACTCTTGTCCATAGACGTGCTACTTACCTTGGGGTTTCCATACTCAAATGTAGTATAGCTTAAGCCATGACCAAAAGGGAAATTGGGTGTTAACTTGTTTTTATCAATAAAGCGATAACCAACAAATAATCCTTCGTTATAGGGTATGTCATAAACCTCATTTCCTAAAGCATCGACACCTTTGTGACCTGGATATTCGTCCACCCTGTGAGCACCACACTGATCAAGACCCGCATAATAAGTATATGGAAGCTTACCACTAGGACTAACATCCCCCATGAGTATAGAAGCCCAAACATTGCCAGTTTCACTTCCCAGGTACCAAGCTTGATTCTTCCAAGGCATAGCTACACCTGTTCCACTGATGTTGATTACAACCAGTTTTTTATTAACTTGCAGTAAATCCATAATCAATCCATTTTGATTATAAGGCAAATCCATTGTTGTTCGGTCCGTACCTTCACAATCCTAATAGTTACTTTTATTTAGTCCTCCTATAAAAAGAACGATATCAGCATTACCAGCTGCGTGCAGAGCTTCTGCTCTGATTTCTTCTGGACTACGGTCATCCTTCAAGTTTTGCCCAGTTTTTACCCCCAGTAGGATCACCTACGTATCCACGGGCATATATGATTTCAGCTTGTTTACCAATACGTTTTCTCAGTCCTTCCAAAGGAGTAACTTCATACTTGGCTTTCAAAGAGGAAGAGCCACCTCCAACAGTCATCATTTTAATGGCATTTTCACCAATAACAGTAATACGTCTTACCTTTGATAAATCAATTGGAAGTAAATTTTCATTGTTTTGCAAAAGTACCATACCTTCTGCTCCTACTTTTCGGCAAGCATCTTTATGTGCATCTGCGACCATTGATCCCCAGGGTCGATCACTATTCATGGCAGTACGAAACGTTAGTCTTAATACTCGACGCACCTTTTCGTTTAATTCTTTATCAGTATAAATGCCTTCTTTTATACCTTTCAAATATGGGTTTGCCAACCAATAGTTATCATAGGCATTGCTAGCCCCCTCTGTTAACCCATCTGTCCAGCTTCCGAACTCCATATCCAAGCCTCCAATAATAGCAGTTTGTGTATCATGAACAGCTCCCCAATCTGATATGACCGCACCATCCCACTACCATTCTTCTTTCAAAATCTGATTCATCAGTATTGGATTATAACTAGCGTGTTCGCCTCGAAATAAATTATAGCCTCCCATAAAGTACCAAGCCTTACCCTCTACTGCAGCTGCCTTAAAACCTGGAAGGTATATTTCATAAAGCGTACGATCATCAACTATCGGATTGGAAGTGTGACGGTTGATTTTATTATTATTTAAAGCAAAGTGCTTCATGCAGGCAGAAACCCCATTGCTTTGCACGCCCTAAACATAGGGTACCACCATACGACTAATCAGGTATGGATCTTCTCCCATATACTCAAAATTACGTCCACAAAGAGGAGTTCTATAAACATTTATCCTAGGACCTAGTAATACACTTTTGTTGCGGAAACGAGCCTCTTTTCCAATGCTTTTATAAAATAAAGCCATGTCGGGATTCCATGTAGCCGCCAGACAAGAAAGTGCAAGAAAAGCCATGCAAGAATCATTGGTCCAACCTGCCTGATCCCATTCATCCCACATGACCTCAGGACGTATGCCCATTGGACCATTAGTACACCATAATTCCGGAATACCCAATCTGGGCACACCAGGAGCACTGAATTTAGATTGCGCATGAATAATATTTATTTTTTCCTGTAAAGTCATACGAGAAAGAGCATCCTCCACACGCTGTTTTATTGGTTGATTTTTATCCAAATAGACTGGAGTTTGCGCTGAAGCGGATATACCACAAAACACAAAAGCGCAAAATGTAATAGTTTTCAGTGTTTTAATTTTCATATTTAGCATTTTTGAATTGTAACAAAGTCTATTATTGAAAGAAAGCTACCACTTATCTCAAAGAAGTTAAAGAGCTGCGCGTAACCCCCTTAAACGTCATTTTTACAGGTTTTATATAACCTTCATCATCAAAAAACATCCGTTCAATGCAAACAACACGGGCATTCCCATCTGTTTCATTTAAGGGATGGCGATGATACACTATATACCATTCATCATCTTTCAACCCCTTTATCACAGAATGGTGTCCAGCTCCAGTAGCAACCTCCTCATCTTGTTCCAATATTTTTCCGACTCGCTTAAAAGGCCCGAATGGCGAATCTGCCATGGCGTAAGCTACACAATAGTCAGGACCAGTCCAATCACCTTCTGACCACATAAAATAATACTTCCCTTGATGCTTTAACATAAAAGGCCCTTCAACATAATTGTCTGGAGTTACTTCCTTACAAAGCGAGCCATCTTCAAAGGGAACAAGATGCAACAAATCATCACTTAATTTCACCATATTGCAATGCCCCCAACCTCCATAATACATGTAATAACTGCCATCATCATCCTTGAATACAAACTGATCGATAGGTTGTGCCCCGTTTATTATCTCATTGATTAATGGCTTACCCAAAGCATCCTTAAACGGCCCTTCTGGACTATCAGCAACAGCTACGCCGATACCACCAATTTCACCTTCGTGGACATCATTAGCAGAAAAGTACAGATAATACTTTTCATTAGCATAAATAATTGCGGGTGCCCATAGAGCTTTTTCCAACCAGGATACATTTTCTACCGAAAGAATTTTGGAGTGCTTTTTCCAAGTCACAAGATCGGGTGAAGAAAAAGCATCTAAAAATAGTTGCTGCTCAAATGGAGCTGAATAAGTAGGAAAAATCCAGTAACGGTTGTCAAACACTACCCCTTCAGGATCGGCATACCATCCTTCAAATAACGGATTGCCACTTTCTTGAACAGCTTTCGTATTGTTCAGTGAACACGACGAAAAGAATTGCCCACCTAACAATACATAAAAAACTAATAATTTGCACTTTATATTTAACATATGAGCTCTATTAATCGAAGTATGGATGCAGCCATATTCACTGCATCCATACAGTTAAAGATGTATTATGACTTACTTAACCTCAGTCAGCTCCAACACCCAGCTATCATACTCCTTATTTAAATCAAGAGCAAAACCGGCATTCATCAAAAGATCACCGGAAAAAATCCGATTGTGTAAATAACAAGGTTTATCATCTGCAGCCAAATTTAATTCTCTTATTTGATACTTCTTGTTTTTATCCAAACCATCCAGACGCACATGATGTAATCGTGGGTTAACATAGTGTTCCATTTTAAAAGCAAAGAACACTGCACGGTCTTTATTCTCAGTAACATACATCATTGACGCAACCGCTTTCTTTTCATACGGAGAAATCAGACGATATTGGTCTCCATACTGAATAACCGTACGAATCCCTTTATAAGTGTCAATGGCCTTTTTGGAAAATTCTTTTTCATCTGCATTCATATTCTTAGGTTGAATTTCCATACCTAAGCGACCAGTCATCGCAACATCAAAACGAAATTTCAATGGAACAAGACGGCCTGTCTGATGATTGGACGATGCACTTACATGCTGAGCCATTGCTATAGATGGATAAAAGTAAGATGTTCCCCATTGGATGAAGAGGCGCTGCAAAGCATCTGTATTATCACTAACCCAAAACTCGTTGAAATAAGGCATCACTCCGTAGCTGGCACGTCCGCCACCACTACCACAAGCTTGCATAACTACATCAGGGTATTTAGCGCGAATCCTTTCCAATACATTTATTAAGCCACGGTGATAATCAATATAAATATGTGATTGTTTATCCTTTGGCAGGTAGCTTGAGCCATAGTTCATTATTTCTCCATTAGCATCCCATTTGATATAAGCAATTTCCGGATTCTTACTCAATAGCCCATCTACTACACTGAAAACAAAATCCTGAACCTTAGGATTACACAAGTCCAGTACTACTTGTGTACCACCACGGCCACACATTAATTCTCTATTCATAGAACGCAGTACCCAATCAGGGTGCTTTTCAACCAACTCACTTTTTGTATTAGTAAATTCCGGTTCGATCCAAATACCAAACTTAATCCCATATTTTTTAGCAGTATCTGTAAGTCCTTTAATACCATGAGGGAGTTTTTGAGTGTCTACTACCCAGTCACCCAATGATGAATTATCTTGTATACGACGATATTTATTCCCGAACCATCCGTCGTCCATTACAAATAGTTCACCACCCATGGCTGCGAAATCCTTCATCATCTGATCCATTTCTTGTTCCTTGATATTAAGGTAAACCCCTTCCCAGCTGTTCAACAGAATATCTCTCGGCTTATCACAGCTATATACCATACCCATACGAGCCCATCGGTGGAGGTTCCTACTAGCTTCACCTAATCCTTCACAAGAATAAGTAAGAGCAAGTTTAGGAGTAGTAAATACTTCACGTGGTTCAAGTTTGTATTCAGAAGCCTCTTCATTCATACCGGCAAAAACATGATGCACATGACTACCATACGTATCATCAGAATCTATCCTAATTTTCGTACGTCCACCCCAACACAGAACAGCTCCAATAACACGTCCACTATTTTCCTGAGGTTTACCATCCAATGAAAACATAACCTCTGAGTGTTCACCCAATCCGTTACGTACTCCATCCATATTTTTTATAACTTTCATCCCAGAAGTCAACGGTTCTGTAGTAATCCGAGTCTCAGTACCCCAATGTCCGGATAGAGAAGAGATCCACACGTCGCCTCTACGAATCATAAAATGACCTGAATCAAAGCGCTTAAGTACTACCGCTTTCTTTTCGTTATGAGAATATTCAGTCCATGTTTCAATAATATCCAAATTGTTGAAAGCCCGAAAATTCAACGTTACATAAAAAGGGTAAACTCTGTCTTTTAAATGAATCACTGTAAGCTTTGCGCTTTTTTCATCCAAAGTTTCCACTTTGTCTACAATCAAATCCAATGTTAAGTTACCATCAGCATGAACCACCTGTAATGCTGAACTTTCATAAGATGAAGTACCAAATACCGGATAAGCTGGACGGCTCAATCCATTCCACGAATCAAAGACCTGATCTATTTGATTCTCATTAATTCTGTCACCAAAATAAGCAAATTGCAATTGCTGACCCTCTCCCCACGTATTCAATAAAATAGATGAACGGGGAGTAGAAATTAGTACTTTGCCATTCCATGCCTGAAGAATACCAGCAGGATATAACAAGCATAACAATAATACATAAACGATTTTCTTCATTGTTTTAAATTATTCAGTTAAACACATTCTAGTAAATTGTACTCGGATTTTCATTTAAAGAAATAAACGGATACGCAAAGATTGGCGGGCGCACAGCGCAAGTGTAACCATTAAAGTATCTGCTCATAGACTAATAGTTAAAAGGTTAATTAATATATTTATAGTAATGCTATCTGTAATACAAAGAATAATACGCATAATGTGTTAAGTAACCACACACTATAAATTTCCACCTATTCATGATTTATAGACTCATGAACTCAATTCCTCCATTAAAAGATTTAGGCGGCCATAGTATTCCACGCATAACATTTTTAAGACGGTTAACAACGTGATCACCACAGTATATTAACACTTTTTTATATATAGATATCAAACTATTTACATACCTTACTTCAAAAAAAGAACTGCCAATCTACCAGATCATTCTATAATTATAAATATGAAGAAGACAGATATACTATTAAATAATAAAGGTTATGTATGCTAAAGCTATGTCAAACTGAACACAAGGAATGAGCCATATAGAGCATACCTTAACACATATCCAATTGATAGATTTTTCCAAAAGAATCTTGCATAATTAAAAGGATTTGGCTAATTTTGACCATGTTCTATGGTTCAGTTTTTTCATGTGAAAAGCGGGGACTTTTCTTTAACTTACTGAATTTAAGGATATTATCAACTTAAATACTTAATTATTAATTAATTAGTTAGTTATAACTTTATTTTTTGTCATCTATTTACATATTTACCAAACAATTATAAATCTAATAGTTATAGAACACGCAATGGAAGATGAACAAACAAATAGGACAAAAAGTGCGTCAGAAGATTCTTTTTACATAAAAGAGCTTAAACAAGGAAATATAAAAGCCTTTGAGTTTCTATTTAATAAGTATTATAAAGACCTTGTCTATTTTTGCAACGTTTTTCTAAAGGACCAAGAAAATAGTGAAGATTTGGTACAGGATATCTTTGCACGCTTATGGGAAAATCGAGAACATCTCGATATTAAAGGTGCTTTAAAATCGTATCTTATGACTGCCGTGAAAAACAATAGTTTAGAAGAACTCAAACATCAGAATGTTATTAGGGTTTATCAAGATTATGCAATTGCTCACAATGACCCATTTGACTATGATGTAGAAAACTATATTTTATACTCAGAATTAAATCAACAACTTCAAAAGGAACTGAATAAACTCCCTAAAGAAATGAGGGAAGTATTTGAAATGCATCGATTTAAGAATAAGAAATACCATGAAATTGCCAATGAATTAAATGTATCAGTGAGAACAATAGAAAATCGAATCAGCAAGGTGTTAGAGGTTTTAAGAAAGAACATGAAAGGGTTTTATAACTTTATTTTATATTCTTTTTTATAAAAAAATGGTGGTATATTCTTTTACAACAGTCTTATAATTAATAGTTTGTTAAGAATTCGCCAAGCTTAAGCGGCTCTGGCTGTAAATAAAATGAGTTCTTTGAAAAGTTTGTCAATAACTTGCATGTCTGGGTTAATCCCAAACACGCAAATAAATCGTTCAAGCATATAAGCATTGTGTATGAATGACTTGCAAGAGGATATGGAATAGGCTATTCCGAGCCTCTTACATGCCGCTTTGGCCAAGTTGACAGCTGCAAGCGATGCATTGAAGTGAAAATTCAACTTTCTGAAGTCAGTTAACTGACAGTTGGTGATTCCTGCATGTTGCTTTCCATCTCTAAAGCAAAATTCCAACTGGAACCTGGTTCTGTAATAATCCAAGACTTCGCGTCCATCCATGGAATCGTCTGTAGAGAAATAAAGCTGCCACTTGTCTGTCCTCCCGTCCATCGGATACCAGACGGATAAGGAAACATACCTTTTGAGAGCTTTTGCATATACCCTCAATCCGTATAGCTTTCCCTTGTTCACCTCGTATTCCTTGCACCGAGTCAGATCCAGATTGGCAAAGTCAATCCTACCGTCAAACCACTTGGGATGCCCCGGTCTTCCTGTTTTCTTTTCCAATGTGGGATAGTACAGGACTACATCATTCCTAAAGCGGCTGATGACATGGAAATTGTTCTCACACATAGGCGTTATGAAAGTTTCCTTGGAAAAGAATGCGTCTGCAACCACCGTTCCGGATATGCTCTGTAGCTTGTCTTTTCTACTGATAAGATAGCTGCTGTACCAGTCAACTAGGTTCTTGTCCATATTATCCAAGGTCTTGCAATCCGGTGTCTGAATGGAACCTAAAGTCATGCATTCATGGTTGTCGATGTCAATGACACCGATGCCCATGATTTCCAATCTTCGCTTATAATCCCCGGCACAGCCTGACCAGAAGACCAATCCAAGGTGTCTTATGACCGGACTTGGGGATATAGGAAGGATCGATGGTGATGGCTTTTCTTTTGCCTATGAGATGCTTGCTGATGATAGAGGCGTTGAACGCAAACCGGTCGAAAGTTTCATTCCCAAAAAGGTTACGGTATGTCTGTTCCGAAAAACATCCATACCTGCCCAATTGGAGGAAATTTATACGATCCGGGATGGCCATGAATAATTTCATGGTGTCCATGAACGTTTTTTCAAAAGGTTTGTGTATATTCACGACTGATTTGAGAGCCGACAGGCACTCGGATTGGTATTGCATAAGGAGTGTTTCTTTAGCCATAACCAGATGAATAGTTAACTTTTAATTTACTAAAAAATCAACAAATCATGCAGCACTTTTACCTTTGTTATCAGCATGTTAGCTCACTTTTTTCAGCACATTTCTTCATGCTTAACCATTCGTTTTTGACAACATTTCAATGACCTCTTTAATGTTTTCGAACCGACTCTTGCCGGTTCTATTATTTAACTTTTAATATTTCGGTAAAAATTTACCGAAATATTGATAATTTGAAACGAGATTAAAATATGAGAGAAGAGAATCAATATAGAATAGCTGAACTTATTCTGAGATATTTAGAAACAAAGGCATCGCTAGAGGAAATAACTGAACTAAAAGAATGGATTAGTCTTTCGGAAGAAAATAGAATTTTTTTTCAAAAAATGAGAAATATTTGGGAAATGACAGATCCTTCCACTAGTCAAATGAACATTGACATACAGTCGGCATTACTCAAAACAAAAGTCAAAGCAGGAATCGAACCAGGAAAAACGAATGTTTCCACACCCAAACAAATAGTACTCTATTTTCAACGAATAGCTGCTATTCTCTTTTTTCCTATTCTGATAACCTTGTTCACCCTAATGATGAATAAGAAAGAAGAGTCGCTGACCTATTATAAAGCGAGTACACCTTACGGTTCTATTTCGGAAATTATTTTGCCGGACAGCTCGAAGGTTTGGTTAGATGCTGGTAGTACATTGGAATACCCTTCGCAATTTATAAATAACACACGAAGGGTATGCATGAGTGGCGAGGCATACTTTGAAGTACACGCTGATAAAAATAACCCTTTCATCATTCAAGCTGATGAATTGGAAATTACAGCCACTGGTACGGCCTTTAACGTTGCTAGTTTTACACATAGCATGGAGCAAAAAATCACATTAATATCTGGGAAAGTATCTGTTTCACAAGGCAAAGAAACAAAACACCTACTTCCTGGTCAACAATTAACCTACCAGCGAAACACCAAACGTATGGAAATAACTTCCACCGATACATTTAAATATATAGCCTGGAAAGATGGGATCATCGCATTTAGAGATGATTCTTTAGAAACTATTCTTGATCGACTAGAACAAGTCTATAAGGTCCGATTTGTCATGAAAGACCTTGATATAAAACAATATACATATAGAGCAACATTTAAAGGAGAGAATTTGGATGAAATAATAAATTGTATGGAAGAAGGGGCACCTATAAAATTCCGAAAAAGGTATAACGATTTCAAGCAGGGAGATACACTTACAATAGAAGTAAGTAAAAAGTAACCCGCTATCGGAATTTACAATTATAAAACCGTTGATTGGTATCAGACATACACAAATCTATACCAACAATGGGTTTTATATGATTGGCCTTTTAAAGATAAATAACAATAGCCGCTTAGTGCATTAGTACGAGGTAGATGAGAGCACTTTTCAGAGAATGGATAAAATCAATAGTAACGATGAAATAAGGGTAGTGTAAAATAAACTGTGTCACGCATTATTTCCTATTAGAAAACTCATCGGTCGGGGAACGGCCAGCACCAAGGGGCGGGACCACCCGTCCCGACGAGCGTAAAATTACAATAATTTAAATCGTTCTCCAAACTTTATGGCCAGTTGCTGTGAGATTGTAGCCCAATTGGCAAGTGGCATAGTTCACTTCTTCCGTATATTACGGTATGCAAGATAAACCAGTTTTTCAAGGGCTGTATCCGACGGGAACACGCCTTTGTTTTTTGTTACCTTACGGATCTGACGGTGATACCCTTCAACAGTATTTGTTGTATATATGAGCTTACGAATAGCCGGAGTGTACTGGAAATATTCGGACAGCTTATCCCAATTGTCTTGCCAGGACCCGATAACGATAGGATACTGTTCACCCCATTTTTCTTCCAGCTTAAGAAGTTCATTTTCTGCCGATTCTTTATTTACAGCCTGATAAACGCATTTCAAATCCTTCAGGAATTCCTTTTGATTTTTGGAGCCTACATGTTTGACGGAATTACGAATCTGATGTACAGCACAAAGCTGTACGGCTGCATTGGGATAAACGCTTTGGATTGCTTCAGGAAAACCTCTCAAGCCGTCTATACAGGCTATAAGAATATCTTCAACTCCACGGTTCTGAAGGTCTGTCAGAACACTGAGCCAGAAGTTTGCTCCCTCATTTCTTGATATATACATTCCGAGCAGCTCCTTATGTCCTTCTCTGTCAATACCCAGCACATTATAGATTGCACGTGTAACAGCACAACCACGTTCATCCGTTACTTTATAATGGATGGCATCCATCCAGACTATAGGATAGACAGAATCAAGCATACGTGATTTCCATGCCTTTATGTCCGGAAGTACACGGTCTGTAATGGAACTGATTGTATCTGCCGATACACGATTACCAAGATTCTCTTCCATCCAGTCACTAATCTCACGTGTGCTGTTGCCAAGAGCATACAGGCCAATTATACGGTCAGCAACGTCTTCTGCCAGAATGGTCTCACGCTTCTTAATAAATTGTGGATCAAAACTTGAATTACGGTCACGGGGAGTGGATACGGTTACCTCACCCAATGGAGTCTGGACCTACTTTTGCATTTTCCCGTTACGGCGGTTACCCATCTGACGTTCTTCTTCTGTAAGATATGCATCCATCTCACCCTCCAGAGCTGCATTCAGAATGTTTTCCAATAAAGGGGCAAAAGCACCGTCTTTACCTAACAAAGGCTTACCTGCTTTCAGCTGTTCAATAGCCTTGTTCTTGATACTCTCAAAATCAAATTCTTCTTTCATAAAAAAAACTGTGTTAGCAAAGTTAATATTTTATTTCTTTTCTTTGCTGACACAGTTTAATTTACATCCTCCATATCGCATGCTTTCGCAGTGATAGATTATGGTGCCCAGGTCACATTCACCGGTTTCAGCCAACTGGTCGATGACTTTGAAGATGTCATCCACCAGGATGCCGTCCGTCATGATGGCTTCGCGGTAGCTCGGTGAGCAGAAGGGGTGGTCGTTACTTTCAGAGTGTTCTTCATCATAGGCATCATCGTTGCTTTCTTCGGATGCTTGTTCATCAGAAGGTTTTTCAGACTCTGCTTCTTTAGCAGGTTCCTCGGTCGTTTCATCATCCGAAGATTGAGAAGAAGTTTCGTCCTGTTCGGTGTCCAATTCAGTTTCATTGGATGTTTCTTCTGAGTTGTCTGATTGCTCCTTTTCATCGTCGGATTCTTCTTTCCCTTCCTGTGAAGCATCGGCATCCGATTGTGCTTCGGATTCCTCTTTCTTTTCCTCTTCCTTCTTCGGTTCCTCCCTGCTCACCTTATGAGGTCGGAAGGACTGTGCTTCGTCCGATATGTCTACATCCTCCTCAGGTGAGTCGATGAGTACCACATCTATCTCTGGGTCATTGTGCAGTTTCTCCACCAGCGAGGTCCTATCCACTTTGTTGTTGGGTTCGTATGACCAGACTTCATAGGGTAGTTGTTCCTCTCATACTTCTTGATGTCTGCCTTGCGGCATTTCATGATCAAGTGTTGGAAGTCGCAGTCGATGATAACCACCCGGACGCCTTTTGCCACTAAGTAGTTGGCAAAGGTGACTATGACCGGGGTCTGTATCATGTTGTTTTCCGTTTATTAAATTCGCAAGCAAAAGTAAATGCTGGAACAGGGAAAACCTAAATGTACAACATCAATGTGCTTTCGGTTGCTAAAACCGGGGGGTGAATGGACTTCGGAACAAGGGAATCTGAGAAAAATTAGCCCAAAAAGTTACAACTAAAAGTCCCCATTTGACTTTCTGTTGTAACTTAAATCATTAAACATCAATACTAAATCTTCAACGAGCGTCCGTCGTCCACCTCGTCGTAGTTCGTTTTCTTGCCAACTTCCCATTCGCGGTTAGCACTGTGACTGCCGACTCCTTCTTTCCGGAGTTTACCCAATCCTTGATGGGACTTCCGCTGTAAACTTTTGATTGGATTGAGTGTATTCTTCTTGGGCTTCTTCTTCACCCGTTCCACATCAAAACCTTCTTGATACATAGCGCTGCGGGGGGGACTTCACTTCGGGATTCTGGAATATATCACGCAATTTGTCCACAGCATCAGCATACTTGGGAGGACGTTCTGTAGAAATGTCCACCAGGTCCGGACGGTCCACCTTGAATGCCTTGCACAGCATTTCCACTTCGGCTTCGTTCTGCAGGCGGAATTTCTCAATGAAACTGATGCGATTATTACGGTCTATGGCCTTGGCCATGAAAGGCGGCAAGGGTCTGCTCTGGCCATCGTAGTAGATGACACCTTTCTTTATATAGGCATGCTGTTTCTTGAATTTCTGGAAGATTTCTCCCTGCGTGGCCTTAGGATTGAGGGTCAGCAACTGGTCTATGAATGCTTCTATCCGGTCAAAGCGTTGTTCGGGGTAGCAAAGTCGAGCAGTTCTTCTACGGCAAGGACCCGGGCACCATGAATGACGGTCTTGTTGGCATGGTCTATCAGCATATAGCCGTAGGGCTTGTCTTTCTTGCCGAAGAAAACCACATCCACTCCGAAGTTCTTCTTTATTTCCTTCTGCAGTTCTTCCTTGTTGGCGCATACATCCCGGTATTTCTTCAGGTAGGCTCTCAACTGGCGATTGCGTGCCTTATCCTGATAGCCTTTCTTGAACAGGGCTTCAATCTCTGCCAGAGGAATTTTCTTTTGGATTCTGCCTCCTTGCTTGACGAAGACGTTCCCGTCTTTCTGAAAGACTTCATAGCCCATGGTTCCTATCACGGCCTTGAACTGGGTGAAGGAAGAAAAGCTGTACTGTTTGACGGCCTCGATGTCCTTGTCTGTTTTCTGCTGCCGGTCCATACCGAGTATCTTGTCAATGAGCGTCTGCATTCATGGTTATGCTGTATCTTGCGACCGTCGGGCGCCACTCTCGAAGTAACAATGTGTAGGTGTGCATTGTCTGTATCGTTGTGGGAATAAATGAGCCAGGGTTGTCCGGGTTCGGCATAGCCCATTTCTTGAAGATACTGGTGCGCGAAATCAAGCAACTGGGCTTCTGACATCTCGTAGCCCTTGCAGGAGATGGCTGCATGGAACTGGGCTTTCTGGATTCTGGGATTCATGGAGGAATATTCCATGAGAAACTGAGCCAGCTCTTCAGGGGTTGGCTTGCGCACTTCACCGAGTGCTCCGAAGTTTTTTATCTCCAGTAACCGGGCTACACCTTTCGCCACCTTCCGTTCATTATAATCTACGGCATGGAAGTTCGAACTTCCGGGTAAAATGGTTGCAATCATCTGAATATTCGGATTAGTTGGGTTCAACGGTTAAAGTATATACCGCACAAACATTACTTCAGTGTTTTGTTTTTTATACACTTGAGTGTAATCAATTCCAAATCCCGTTTGATGCGGTTCATCGTTTCCTGTGTTTCCCGAATGGTTGGAAGCACAATCTCTTGGCTATAGCTGGGTGCGAGTAACCAGGCTACCACCAGCTCATTGGCTCGTTTGACCACCTGATTTAGGTTTCCGCCTGCCCAGGACAGTTCGTTCTGATTCTTTCGGTAAAATTCTCCGAGTTCTCGGATCAACTCGATGCGTTCCTTCACATCCACATTGGAAAATTCCTGCACTGCAGACAGGATATAGTGGCTCACAGAGTGGAATGAGCCTGATTTTTCCTTCAACAGTTGGGCTTCCTCGGGATAAGCCGTAACTGGAATACTTTGGTTTTCTGTTTCATACTTCCTTTGATTACTTGTTAGCTGGGTTCTCCGGACACCTATTTCGCATAGCGAAACAGCGATTTATCGCTCCGTTGCGGCAGTAATCGGCAAGTGACTCTTGTGAGGACAAAACTCCGTTTTGTAATGACAAGAGTACAACTTGCTTGACAAATCCTGCAACGCAGTTCGATGTCTTCCCGGTAGCTTTAGAGACCTCAAAGAAGCACAAAAAACGGCGAAACGCAAAAATTCACAACATCATTCTTGGGAAAAATATTCGGTAATATTAGCCTGATTATCAAGTGTTCCAAATTTCTTTATCCGTAGTTTTCTGCATCTTTGGAACGGCATACGTCTGTATAGAAATCACTTGTTGCCAAGCTGGGCTATTGCCTTGAACTAATGGTTCATCCGTCCCCATATTCCAAGGTTGCAAAGGCTATACATACTTCAATGTTCTATAGACAATGACTTCAAGGGCAAAAGGGCATTACTGCGTATGGACTCAGAACAGAGGTGAAAAAGAAGTGTGGAAGCGTATGGAAATGCGGCCGTATAAAAGTATCAACAGCAAATATCATGGTACTTATGACCTAAAACATAGAGAGTGTCTCACTTTTTGAGGGAGTATCGTGGTAACTTTGCATTAAAGTCCATCGGTTGGCTCTGTATGAGATACAAAATGAGTATATTTACGGACATTACTGGTGGCAACAGCTTTGAGTAAGTAGAATCACTAAAACAGGAAGAATATGATTGGAAGTATCATTGGGGACATCGTAGGCAGTATCTACGAGTTCAGTAACATACGAACCAAGGACTTTGAGTTCTTCGGTCGCTACGTGGAATACACAGACGACAGCATCCTGACGTTGGCTACAGCGGATGCGATTCTGGCCGGACGCCTTTCACTGGTGGCGGATTACTATGTCCGGTATGCGGAAGCTTATCCCTCTCCGATGGGAGGATATGGAAACTGTTTCCAGAATTGGGTCATCCAGAAGACAAGAACCGGATATGCTCCGGCATACAACAGCTGCGGCAACGGATCGGCCATGCGTGTAGGTCCGGTGGGTTGGGCATTCGATACGAAAAATGACACCATGAATGCCGCCAAGGTTTCAGCGGAAGGAACGCATAACCATCCGGAGGGCATCAAGGGTGCACAGGCTACAGCCATGTGTATCTTCCTGGCCCGTAAGGGAGCATCGAAAGATGAGATTCAGCAATGTATGGAGCAGGAATTCGGCTATCGTTTCCCGCTCACCATTGCCGAACTGCAAAAACGTTATTCCTGGAATGGAGTTGATGGGGAAGGCAATGGCGGCATCTGTCAGGACAGCGTTCCGCAAGCCATTCAATGTGCGCTGCAGGCTACGGATTTTGAAGATGCTGTCCGTAATGCCATCAGTATCGGTGGCGATTCCGATACCATCGGCTGCATCACCGGTTCCATTGCTGAAGCTCTTTATGGGGTGCCTGCGAACATGTGTGAAAAAGCGATGACCTATCTGCCCGAAAACTTCCAGAAACTGGTTACTGAGTTTGAAGCGAAATACGGAAGTGGACTGCGTAAAACAGAAGGAAGATGACTTTCCTGGAAAAATACATTTGGGTGGTCAATACGCTTTCCCACGCTGGAGAGAAGGGACTTTCTTTGAAGGAGCTCAACGAGAAATGGCTCCTCAATGAAGATCCAGTAATGGCAAACCAATCCCCAGACAGACCTTTGACCGGTGGAAAGGTAACATCCTTATGTCGTTAGGAGTGCTGATTGAATGCAACTGGAAGGATAGCTTTCGCTATTACATTGCCAATCCGGAGAGTTTGAAGAACGGAACGCTGAATCGGTGGTTGCTTGGCACTTATGCCACCGCCCAATGCACAAGTGGACAAAAGACTTATGGAAAATGTACGAAACCGATTAAAAACTTGATACAATGGAAAAGACCAAACAAGAATTACTGAAAGAATGGAGTGAACTGTGGATACCGAAATTTAATGAACTCTCACAGAAGTATAACACTCCGTATTATACCCAATCACCTCTCAACGTAATTGAAACTGACATTGAACTGATGGTAGTAGGAATAAATCCCAAAGGAAACGGGAAATGTACCTCTACCCATACAGTTGATGGTTACTTGGAGGGAAACAAAGAATGGTGGAGCAAGCGGTTCGACAAGGAATTGAAAGATTCCCGTTTTCTTGCCAACGGACGATTGTTCCTTGGGTATGGTTCCAAATACCCGGACAGCCAGATTGATGATGACAAGAAGGTGGTATGGACAAATCTTTCTCCGTTTGAGTCATCTAAAGGTGTAAGTAACTTGAAGAAAGAGCTGTTGGCTGAAGGTATTAAAAGCACTATAGAGCTAATAAACATACTCAAACCAAAAAGGATTGTTTTCATGGAAACAAATGCTTTTGATACGCTCAGAAAGAATATGGATGAGTCTGAGTCAGATGCTATCCAATCTGTTCAAGTCTTTGATAACTTGAAATGGGAAGTTGGCACATTTTTTGGCATTCCAGCAGTAAGCATTTTACATCCATCGGCTACTGATTGGTTGGTGAGCAAATATTTCATATCCGTATTTCTCTTTCTTCATAATCTTATCATTCATGAGTTTCCAAACAAACCTTTGAAAGAGATTAGAAATGCAATGCGTAATGAATTAAAACTTTGGAAACAGCGCATCCAGGCAGAAGATGAACTTTAATAGCATAAGTAACTCGCCTTGGTCAAGTGGAACCCCACAAGACCAAGGCGAGTTTTTTAGCCCATTCGCTCACAAATGTAATAATAGACATTCATCTCCAATCGTAATGAATATAGCGCATTCTCACGAAACAAAATCTCCCAAAACCATGAGTTGAAAGCACTGAAAATTAACATTTAAAGAGTTCTAACGTTCTGTGCTATGGGCAGTGTTGGTTCTGTTCAGTCGGTCTGTGTATTGTCGAACGAGCATTGAGCAATACTCATTAACGACAGGGTCGGTCGGTTCATTCTCTTTAGAGATATGATTCGCATCAACAATCTTGTTGGTCTTGATGTAACCCGGTTTTCTGTTGTGTACGATGCGAATGTACACTGCATAAAGGCCGTCTGTTCTCGGCTTCCTTACGATTGCTTTTAATGTAGTTGTCATAAGCTTTTAATTTTACGCTGCCATAGGCTTTTTTGATGATGTAAGCAGGTGTAAGCAACATCAATTTTAGTGTAAGCAGTGAGTAAACGAGTACGTACATTTGGCGCGGTTTCCATTGTCAAGTGTACGAACCGTATAAGAACAACATAGGCTGTAACTCATGTATTTCAATGAGTTACAGCCTATTATTTTAATTAAGCCAATTTGGAATTATTCCTCAACAGCCGCTTGCGCCGCAGCCAGGCGTGCAATGGGCACACGGAACGGAGAACAGCTGACATAATTCAAGCCGACTCTATGGCAGAACTTCACAGAAGAAGGTTCACCTCCATGCTCGCCGCAAATACCGCACTTCAAGTCCGGACGGATAGCACGTCCCTTTTCAGTAGCCATACGCACCAACTGTCCTACACCATTCTGGTCGAGTACCTGGAACGGGTCTACTTTCAGAATCTTCTTCTCCAGATAAATCGGGAGGAAGGAAGCGATATCGTCGCGTGAATAACCAAATGTCATCTGAGTCAAGTCGTTCGTACCGAATGAGAAGAACTCGGCAGAGGAAGCAATGCGGTCGGCAGTCAAGGCGGCACGCGGAATCTCAATCATTGTACCTACTTTGAAGTCGATGCTGTCACCCACTTCTTCAAATAACTGGGCAGCCTCAGCACGAATCACTTCTTCCTGCTGCTTGAACTCATACAAGATGCCGGTCAGAGGCACCATGATTTCAGGATGGGTTTCAACGCCTTCTTTCTTCAATTCCAAAGCAGCGCCCAGGATAGCACGCGTCTGCATCTGCGTAATTTCAGGATATGTATTTCCCAAACGGCAACCACGATGCCCCAACATCGGATTATGCTCACAAAGCGCCTCAACACGTTGCTGGATATACTGGAGGCTTACACCCATCGTATCTGCCATTTCCTGCTGTCCCTTCAAGTCATGGGGAACAAACTCATGCAAAGGAGGGTCGAGCAGACGTACAGTCACCGGACAACCAGCCATTGCCTTGAAGATACCCTTGAAGTCAGCTTGCTGGTAAGGTAGAATCTTAGCCAAAGCCTTGCGACGTCCTTCGGCGTTTTCTGCCAGAATCATCTCGCGCATGGCTTTAATCTTCTCGCCTTCGAAGAACATGTGTTCCGTACGGCAAAGGCCGATACCCACCGCACCAAAATTGCGTGCCACTTCTGCATCGTGAGGAGTATCCGCATTGGTACGAACCTGCAGCTTCGTATATTTGTCTGCCAAATCCATCAATTCCGCAAAGTCACCGGACAGCTCAGCCGCTTTTGTTTCCACCTTGTCTTTATATACTTCACCGGTGCTTCCGTTCAAGGAGATATAGTCACCTTCTTTCAACAGTACACCATCCACTTCCACTGTACGCGCCTTGTAGTCTATGTTCAAGGCACCGGCACCGGATACACAGCACTTACCCATACCACGAGCAACCACTGCCGCATGAGAAGTCATACCGCCGCGGGCAGTCAGGATACCTTCGGCAACTGTCATACCTGCCAAATCTTCCGGAGAAGTCTCAATACGTACCATCACCACACGCTTGCCGGCAGCATGCCATTCGGCAGCATCATCGGCAAAGAATACGATTTGTCCCGTAGCGGCACCCGGAGAAGCGGGAAGACCACGGGTCAATACCTTGGCTTGCTTCAGAGCTGTCTTGTCAAATACCGGGTGGAGCAGTTCGTCCAACTTATTGGGCTCACAACGCATCAATGCAGTCTTTTCGTCAATCATACCTTGATGGAGCAAATCCATGGCAATCTTCACCATAGCGGCTCCGGTACGCTTACCGTTACGGGTCTGGAGGAACCAGAGTTTACCCTCTTGTACAGTGAACTCCATATCCTGCATATCACGGTAGTGATTTTCGAGCTTCGTCTGCAAAGCATCCAACTCCTTATAGATTTCCGGCATAGCCTCCTCCATGGAAGGATATTTGCTGACACGTTCTTCTTCGCTTACACCGGCCAATTCAGCCCAACGTTGAGAACCGATTTTTGTAATCTGTTGCGGAGTACGGATACCGGCAACCACGTCTTCGCCTTGTGCATTAATCAAATACTCACCGTTGAAAAGGTCTTCACCGGTAGCAGCATCTCGGCTAAAGCAAACACCCGTGGCAGAGCTCTCGCCCATATTACCGAATACCATAGCCTGAACGCTTACGGCAGTACCCCATTCGTCAGGAATTCCTTCCATCTTACGATACAAGATGGCGCGTTCGTTCATCCAAGAGTTGAATACGGCACAAACGGCACCCCACAACTGCTCGTAAGCACAAGTCGGGAAGTCTTTCCCTGTTTGTTCTTTTACGGCAGCCTTGAACTTCTTCACGAGTTCCTTAAGGTCTTCCACCTCAAGCTCGTTGTCCAGCTTCACGCCTTTAGCCTGTTTCACATCTTCTATAATAGCCTCGAACGGGTCTACATCTTCCTTGTTCACCGGCTTCATACCCAGCACCACGTCGCCATACATCTGCACGAAACGACGGTAAGAGTCCCATGCAAAGCGTGCATTGCCTGTCTTGCGCGTCAGGCCTTCCACCACTTCGTCATTCAAGCCAAGATTCAGGATAGTGTCCATCATGCCCGGCATGGAAGCGCGTGCACCCGAACGAACGGAAACCAGCAACGGATTCTCCACATCACCGAATTTGGAACGCATCAGCGTCTCCACATGGGCAATGGCTTGTTCAACTTCGTTCTTCAACAGAGCAACGACTTTATCCTGCCCCATTTCATAATATTCCGTACAAACTTCTGTCGTTATTGTAAAGCCCGGAGGAACCGGAACTCCTATAAGGTTCATTTCTGCAAGGTTGGCACCTTTCCCACCCAAAAGGTTTCTCATATCGGCCTTTCCTTCTGCCTGGCCGTTACCAAAGGTATAAACTCTTTTTTTGTCCATAATATAAATTTAAAGTTTTTGATAGTGATTTTCTCTTTTCTGTTCGCAAATCTAAGTATATTTCGCAGACTAGAAAACTTTTTCAGAAAAAACTTTATGCTAAAATGCAATTTCGACATTGCAATCTTTAATATTTCATTTCATAGAGAGAAATCCCGAAAAAATGTCTATTTTTGCCGAAGAATTTATTAGATTGGTGTAAAAGTGGCAAGAAAGAGAAAAGAACTTCCCCTACTGGAGAAGGTGACAATTACGGATGTGGCTGCCGAAGGAAAAGCCATCGCAAAAGTCAATGATTTGGTGATTTTCGTACCATATGTCGTCCCCGGCGATGTAGTTGACCTGCAAATTAAGAGAAAAAAGCATCATTATGCTGAAGCCGAGGCTGTGAAATTCCATGAATATTCGGCAGTACGGGCAGTTCCATTCTGCCAACATTATGGTGTATGCGGCGGTTGTAAATGGCAGGTTCTCCCCTATTCCGAGCAAATCAAGTATAAGCAAAAACAAGTAACGGACAACCTCACCCGCATCGGCAAAATCGAATTGCCGGAAATCTCTCCGATATTAGGTTCAGAAAAAACTCAGTTCTACCGGAATAAACTGGAGTACACTTTTTCCAACAAACGTTGGCTGACGACAGAAGAGGTTCAGCAGAATGTAGTGTACGAACAGATGAATGCCGTAGGCTTCCATATTCCCAATGCTTTCGATAAAGTGCTTGCCATAGAGAAGTGCTGGCTGCAGGACGATATATCCAACCGCATCCGCAATGCAGTACGCGACTATGCCTACCAGCACAACTATTCCTTTATCAACCTGCGCACGCACGAAGGAATGCTACGCAATATGATTGTGCGTACCTCTACCACCGGCGAACTGATGGTAATCCTCATCTGCAAGATAGAGAAAGAGGAGGAAATGGCTCTGTTCAAGCAAATGCTGCAATACATAGCAGATACATTCCCCGAAATCACTTCCCTGCTATACATTATTAATAATAAGTGCAACGATACCATCACCGACCTCGAGGTACACACCTTCAAGGGAAAAGACCACATCTTCGAGGAAATGGAGGGACTGCGCTTCAAGGTAGGTCCCAAATCTTTCTATCAGACCAACTCCGAACAAGCCTACAACCTCTACAAAGTAGTGCGCAACTTTGCCGGACTGACCGGTAACGAGCTTGTTTATGACCTTTATACCGGCACGGGTACCATTGCCAATTTCGTATCCAAGCACGCACGCCAGGTAATCGGCATAGAATATGTGCCCGAAGCCATTGAAGACGCCAAGGTCAATGCCGAGATTAACGGAATTAAAAATACATTGTTCTTTGCCGGAGATATGAAAGACATGCTGACACAAGACTTCATCAACCAATACGGCCGTCCCGATGTCATCATCACCGACCCTCCCCGTGCCGGAATGCACCAGGATGTAGTGGATGTCATTCTGTTTGCCGAGCCCAAACGCATCGTATATGTCAGTTGTAATCCGGCTACGCAGGCGCGCGACCTGCAACTGCTCGATGCGAAATATAAAGTAAAGGCCGTTCAACCGGTAGATATGTTCCCGCACACCCACCATGTGGAAAACGTAGTATTATTGGAATTAAAAGATTGAAAGTCCAAGTCGTTTTCAATCCTAAATTGTAAATTGTCTAATCGTAAATAAAAACCAGTCGTGGCAAAAGAAAAAATTACAGCAAGGGCCCGTGCACAATATACGGACTACATGGTGAAGGAACCGATGGAGCTCATGGAGTTTCTGGCAGCTAAAATGCCGGATGCCAGCCGCACCAAGCTGAAATCATTGCTGAGCAAACGCATTATATATGTGGACAGCGTTATCACTACACAATACAATTTTCCCCTGAAACCGGGTATGAAAGTACAAATCAGCCGTGAGAAGGGACGTAAAGAGTTCAACCATAAACTGATGAAGATTGTATACGAAGATGCCTATATCATCGTGATAGAGAAGATGCAGGGTTTGCTGTCCGTCAACACTGACCGGCAAAAGGAACGTACCGCCTATACCATCTTGAATGAATACGTGCAACGCTCGGGCAAGCAGCACCGTGTACACATCGTGCACCGCCTGGACCGTGACACCTCCGGCTTGATGATGTTTGCCAAAGACGAGAAGACCCAACGTACACTACGCGATAACTGGCACGACATTGTAACAGACCGGCGATACGTAGCCGTAGTAGTTGGCGAGATGGAAAAAGATGCGGGAACCGTAGTTTCTTGGTTGACAGACCGCAAGCTGTATGTATATTCAAGTCCGACAGATGACGGGGGACAAGAATCCATTACGCATTACCGTACCATCAAACGAGCCAATGGATACTCTCTCGTTGAACTGAACCTGGAAACGGGACGAAAAAACCAGATACGTGTACACATGCAGGATTTGGGGCATCCCATTATCGGCGACGGACGCTATGGACTGGAAGACGTAAATCCTATCGGACGCTTGGCCCTGCATGCTTTCAAACTCTGTTTCTATCATCCCGTCACGGGAGAGCTGATGCGGTTTGAAACACCTTATCCGGGAGAGTTCAAGAAGCTGGTTTTGAAGAATAAGTAAAAAGCTGACATACAATAAAAAACGGAGCAATTGATTTGCTCCGTTTTTTATTGATAAGCATGTCGTCATTGCCGACGCATACGAAAAGGCTGTCCGTGAATATTATCTTGATATTCCCTCCAGCTATTATACCAAGTACCACTGAAAGAATAAGAATCAGCCATGGCTCCTTCAATGTAAGCCATGCTGCCATCATCATAGAATTCCAATTCCATCAGATTGTAAGCCCCACTAACCCAATTCCATCTGAAAAGCAAATAATTCGGGTCGCCATATGAACCAATAGTACCTTGGTTGCGCGCGTTAAAGGTCATAATCGTCCCCCTACCCCAAGTATATGCCCCGAAATCTATTTCTTCAGATGTATACCATTCACCGGGCAGATTATATTCCGTTTCTTCCTCACTATCACATGATGTCAATCCTAATACAAAGACAAACAACAATAACAATTTTGTGTATTTCAGCATATTATTCATAAGCCATACTTTATTTATAATTAGCATCTACCATCATTACAACTACTCCATCCAGCTTACCGGATAAATAATGTTCGCGCACCCATACATTATCAAAGTACTTGATTTCACCCGCACCGTAATTCAGCGTCAACCCCTCCATAGACTTGTCCATCCATTTCCAAGTAAAAGTACGTGAAGTCGTTTCATAGGGACGGGACTCGCCTCCGCGATAATACTCCCAGATTTCCTGTCCAGAATTATCAGCCTTGGCAAACTTCAGCTGATGACTGCATAACACTTCAACTCCATCTTTGTTTTCCGTCTGATATTCTTCTATCCACGTCTTTCCACACAATTTGTCGTCACTATTCTGCATAGTATAATACACATCATCCCCACAAGACGCCAGTCCAATCGTAAATACACACAACAGCAATATCTTCACATAATTCAAAGTCTTCATAAGTTATCGAGTTTAGTTAATACTTGTGGACAAACATACACAAAAAAAATGAAACACTTAATACTTAGCCTGGAATTTCTTGTAGAAGACAAGGAATAAAATAAATCCCATCAGTGCAAACGGTACGCCTGCCAATGCGGGATAACGGTATCCTCCACTCAAGGCAAGACCTCCGATATAGGCTCCGATAGCATTCCCCAAATTGAAAGCCATCTGCACACAAGCGCCTCCCAACATTTCTCCTCCAGGGGCCACACGAATCATCAACACCTGCTCCGGACTGGAGACGGCAAACAAACCTGCCGTACAGAGTGTCATCAATATCGCCGAACACCACGGATGGGGCGAAAGTAAAAATGTCAATAATAAAATAACACATATCATCCCTTGCACCACCGTACCGACCTTCCCCGGAGTGTACCGGTCGGACATGCGCCCACTGACCAGATTACCGACAACCATTCCGAATCCTGCCAGTACCATCAGTGCCGTAATGCTGTCCGCACTAAAACCGGAAACCTCAGTCAGCAACGGGGTGATGTAGCTATACCAGCAGAATACGCCACCGTTGCCCAAAGCCGTAGCTCCCAATATGAGCCACGGCGCCGGCTTCTTCAAAAAACGGAACTGTCCTTTAAATCCCGTGTCTTTCAGTCCTTCGACCTGCGGTACCCAACGCCAAATGTAGTACAATGTTATCAATCCCCAGGCACCTACCAGCAGAAACGTGGCACGCCAAGACAGTGTATGGCTCAACGAAGTACCCAACGGCACCCCAAACAGATTGGCCACAGTCATTCCCGCTATCATAATTGAAACCGCCTCCGAGCTTCTCCCTTTATCAGCCAATTTTCCCGCAACAATGGAAGCTACTCCAAAATAAGCGCCATGAGGAAGCCCGGAAACAAAACGTCCCAACAGCAAGACCCAATAATTGGGTGCCATAGACGCACAAATATTACCCACAATCATTAATGCCATCAAGACCAGCAGAATCTGCTTCAACGGGCGTTTACGGGCCAGGAGCAGCATGGGCGCACCAAAACAAACACCCAACGCATACGCAGAAATGAAATGACCGGCCACGGGAATGCTGATTCCCAAATCAGTAGCCACATAGGGCAAAATACCCATCATCGTAAATTCGGCAATCCCCAGCCCCAATGTACCGAACGCCAATGCAATAAGACTCTTCTTCATACCTTAAAAAACAACCTATATTTTTTACCGGGCGCAAAGATAATGACATTGCATTCTCCAAATAAAAAGGATACCGAATTATTTTCAGTATCCTTCTTCATTTTTTATCTTATATCAATTGTATACCCACCATTAAAGACTTCTCCCGGCGCCAAGTGCTGCATCCAGTCCTTATCCTTATATTCATCCTTATAATGGGCACGGTCACAACGCCCGTACCACGGCTCGATGCAGACAAACGGAGCATTCTTGGCCGGAGGCGACCACAACCCCACCACCGGAGTGTCGAAATACAGACTGAGATAGGGTTTCTTCTCCTTATTATATAATGTAACTTCTTTCACTTGACTGTTTTCCAGAATCAGGGCATCATTATCAAAGGAGTGTATGTCCAAAGGCAGCAGGCCATCTGTCAACTCAAGCAAATATTCCTTATCCGGAGCGGCACATCCTTTCTCGGAGATAAGGATATAGTGCAAACCTTCCGTCTTATCAAAGCCGAAATATCCACGGTCCGTTGTCTCCGTATCATAGTCCGGGTAATAGAAAGCCGGATGGGCCCCTATCTGGAAGTGCATTTCGCGTGTTCCGGTATTGATGACTTTCCAAAGCACCTCAATCTTCTTTCCCTCTATCCGATAGCCTATCTCAAGGCAAAACGGGAAAGGATATTTCTTGCGTGTTTCCTCACTGTCAACCAGTCGATAGCGTACCTCATCTTCCTGTTCAAATATCAATTCAAAATCCATATCGCGGGCAAAACCGTGTTGCGTCAATGCATAGGAAACACCTTCGTGGCGGTATTCATTCTCCCAAACGCTGCCTACAATGGGAAAAAGCACCGGAGAATGCCGTTTCCAGAAAGCAGGGTCTGCCTGCCAAAGATATTCTTTTCCATCACGCAAGATACTGCATAACTCGGCCCCATGCGGGGAGACTTTAATTGTCAGTTCTGAATTAGAAAGTGTTTTCATATCATATATCATTTTGTTATTTTCTCATATAGTGTGGCATCTCTCCGGGTATTTCCATCGAAATCTCCACCAGACCACCGACCACTCCGTCCTGCTTCCATGCTGTCTGATAAATCATTTTCTTAACGCCGTTCTTCTCAATGGTGTAGGCATTCACTCCCCCCGTTTCCAGCAGTTCGCGTATCTTGGCTTGCGATTGCGGGTTGTGGCAATCAAAGAGATTCTTGCCTATCAAGTCACCGTGTTTGGCAAACGTACGGCATGCTTTCTCGTTCATATATAGGATGATTCCCTTTGTGTCGCATACAGTTACGGCACAGTTCATTTCATTGACCCATTCGTACATAATTCTTTATTTTTAATTGGCTATTTTCTATGCACTTGAAATACATTTACAGAAAACTCTTCAAAGTCAAATGTCCTTTCCTCTATCGAATTATTATTGCATTAATCCTCCTTCTATGAAGAAAACGACTTCATTCAATCGTTCTTTATTCGATTCTTCATCTTTAAAAATAGCTGGAGTGAAGATTATCCTATCTTGAATCAGATTATCTACCAAATCCCACATGACTTCATGGTACAGCATCACCATTGCCACTTTTTCATTGTCAATACCATATTGGCTTGCTAAGGAGCCACAATTATTCTTTAGTTCCGCACTGATAGAGTTTACCAATTTTTCAGTTATTTGATGAAAGCGGTCTTGCCGTTTCTTTATAATAGGAAATAATACATCTCCATTATCATCTACCAGCCCATAAGGTTTTAACTGAGAAACGAGTTTGGCATCTGTTACTTTTCCAAATTGTGCTATTTCATCAGCACAATGGTCCATAATGTCGTTGTCAGGAGCAATGCCGCTATTGATGTAAGTCAAAATCAAATTCTGTTCTCCGAAACCATTCGTACCGCATGCAAAGCCATTTCTTGATTCGTATAATACCCAGTAACAGCCACTCCAGCTTGTATAATTGTCAACATCCTCAAACAAGACTAACTTTGTCCACATTTTTCCATCCAGAAGGTATGAAAAAACAAGTGAGAGTACATTGTTCTTGAATCCCATTTCACTGATAGTTTGTGCCAATGATATAAAGTCTGCCTTTGTTTTGACATACATGGATTCAGCAATCTCCTTACTTAAGCTTCTTAGAGAATTGGTCTGTTCTTTGTCGAGAATGGGTATAGTAGTTTCCCATTTCCCTTTTGTTTTACTGACAAGTCCACCTACTTCCAATAACAATAATTGGCTATCAGAGCATTTAATACCCATTTCACGAAGTTCGGCTTGAGTACGTGGAGTCCGTAAATTGTATAGTATTTCCCAATTATTATCTGGCGTTACATAGTCTTCGGGCTGATGTCCGTTCACTGCAACAAACTGGGTTGCTTCCCATTCGCTATAAGGTCTTATCGATATTTGTGCTTTAATCATTGTGGTAACGGACAATAAGGTAAACAACAATAATAAGTCCGGATAATGTTTCATATATCGCTTAATTTTAGTTTTGTTCATCATTCATGCACTTCTCTTATGTAACAAAGATAACGTTTTTTTCAATTCCTCTCTCAAACCTATAACAAAAAACTTCCCGACTACCAATAAAAAACTTCCTAACTACTAATAGTAAAGTTTGCAAGTATAGAGATAAAGAATTACCTTCGCCCTTGGTTTGTCTATCCCAAGCCTTGGGATAGAAATCCCCAACCTTGGCATACACATCCGCAACCTTGGGACAAACTCTGTAAGCCCCAATAAACAAACGAACCTCATAACAACGCTACCATCATGGCAGAATACAACATGCAGGAACTGAACCTGCCGGGAGAAGACGGCAAACGCATCCTCTACCCACGAATGAAACTATACGGGCAGGTGAACTTGGAAACCATCACCGAAAAGATAGCATACGCCTCATCCTTCACACGAGGAGACATCATCGGACTGATGCAAGCCATCACCGACGAAATAGCCTACCAAATGGGGCAAGGTTACTCCGTGAAGATTGACAACTTAGGAGTATTCACCCCTGCCCTCGGTCTGCGGCAAGACCGTGAACGGGAGACGGGCGAAGAAGGAGACACCAAGCGAAACGCCGTCAGCATCTGCCTGAAGGACATACATTTCAAGGTGGACAAGGAACTACTGTACCGTACCGCTCGCCATTGCCACCTGAAACGTTCCACCGACAAATTCCAACGCTCCTCACAAGTGTTTTCTCCGCAGGAACGGCTGGAACGGGCAAAAAAATACCTGGAAAAGAACAGCTTCATGACCCAAGCCGACTATTGCCAACTGACCGGCTTATTGAAGTCTGCCGCCTCCCGCGAGTTGCGCGAATGGATAGCCAATCCCGAATCGGGCATCGACTACAAAGGACGAGGAACACACAAGATTTATATTCTAAGGAAACCATAACCCACATCCATTGAAGTAACAAAAACAATGAAAATACTACATACCAGCGACTGGCATCTGGGACACACCCTCTACAACTACGACCGCACCGCCGAGCAGCAATCCTTCCTACGGCAACTCACCCGCATAGTAACCGAAGAGCAGCCCGACGCCATGGTGGTAAGCGGAGATATCTACCACTACTCCTCTCCCGCTGCCGCCACGCAGAAGATGTACACCGACGCCATGCTGAACATCCATCAAGCCTGCCCCGGAATGGCCATCGTAGTCACCGCCGGAAACCACGACAGCAGCTCCAAATTGGAGATAGACAGCAACCTCTGGCAGCACTTCGGCTTGAACGTTGTGGGAAACATCGAACGTACAGCCGAGGAAGTGAATCTGGACAAGCACATCATCGAGATAAACAATGAAAAAAAGGCAATAGGCTACGTCATTGCCGTGCCCCACGTCTATCCGCAAAACTTCCCCCTGCTGGACACTGAAACACCGCGCGACCAACGGCAGGCACGCTTCTTCCAGGCACTGCTGGACGAAGTGAAGAAACGGAATACGGCACAGCTTCCCGTCGTCCTCATGGCCCATCTCTCTATTGAAGGCAGCGACCGTAGCGGGCACGACGAAAGTATCGGCGGCATAGAGTATGTTCCCCTCAGCGCTATGGGAGAAGGATACGACTATCTGGCACTCGGACACATCCATTGCCCTCAAGACATCAAAGGCAGTCATCACCACGCACGCTATTGCGGCACTCCCCTCCCCGTCAGCTTCGACGAAACCTATCCGCACTCCGTCTCCATCATCGAGTTGGAGAAAGGGGTGGAACCACAAATCAGTACAAGGGAAATTGAAAATCCGATTCCCCTCGTCACGCTTCCCCATGACCCGACGCCTTTCGAAGACGCCCTGAAATTGCTGGAAGAATATCCGGAAGAGAAACCTGCCTACCTCCGTCTGAATGTGCTGACAAAAGGCTATCTGCCCCCCGACTGCAACGAAAAAGCCTCGAATGCCGCCAAAGGCAAGGCATGCAAATATTGCTACATCAAGACTACCCGAGAGCGACAAGCCGACACTGACGAGAGCAAGCATATCTCCATCCAAGAGATGCAGGAAATGTCTCCCCTGGAAATAGCCAGACTCTACTACCGCGAAACCGAAGGAGAAGAGATGGACCCAGAACTTTGCCAGCTGATGGAGACTGTCATGCAAAAAGTGAAAAGCAAGAACAACTCCTAATCATTTGTCCGGAACATGAAACTCCAGAAACTGACCATAAAGAACCTTGCCTCCATAGAAGATGCCGTCATCGACTTTGAGAACGGACCGCTAAGCGAGGAATCCCTTTTCCTTATCTGCGGCGAGACGGGTGCAGGGAAGACAACCATTCTCGACGCCATCTGCCTGGCACTCTACAACGAAACGCCCCGCATGGACCATGCCGAGAACGAAAAATACAAAGACCTAAACCAGACTTTCTCTGCCAAAAAGGAAGACGTTGCCATCAACGACAGCCGGCAACTGATGCGCCGTAACACCAGTGAAGCATGGACGGAGCTGGAGTTTACCGGCTCGAACGAAACGCCCTACACCGCCCGATGGTACGTGGCACGGGCACACCGCAAGATTTCAGGAGCCGTGCAGGATGTGCGCTGGACACTGGAAAACAAGAAAAGCGGCGCACAGCTCAACAAAAAGAATGAGATAAAGGTGGAAATACAAGCAGCAGTGGGATTGACCTTCGAACAATTCTGCCGCACCACCATGCTGGCACAAGGCGACTTTACCAAGTTCCTGCAAAGCAAGGAAAGCGAAAAATCGGACATCCTGGAAAAGCTGACCGGTACAAGTATCTATTCCGAAATAGGTGCCGAAATATATGCCGCCACCAAGGAAAGACGGACGGAATACGAAAACCAGAACCGGAAGCTGGAAGGCATCCACATCCTGGCAGAAGAAGAAGTCGCCACAATCAAGGAAGCCATAGCCACGCAAAATGCCGGAGTCAAGGAAGCCAATGAGCAGAAAACCACCGCCCTCGCAAAACGGGACTGGCTGAAGAAATACTCCGAACTCCTCCTCACCCGTGAACAGCAAAAGAAGATGTGGGAAGGGAAACAAGCGCAACTGCAATCGGACGAATTCAAACAGAAAGAACTGCTGATTAAGGAATGGAATGCCACCGCCGACGCCCGCAACTGGCTCTCTACCTTGAAACAGCAGCAACAGCAACAACAACGAAACCATGCACAAGCCGGAATGTTAAGAGCATCCTTTGCCCGGCTGGATGGAGGAAGCAAGTGGCTATGCGGTTTCCTGGAAGAGCAAGAAGACAAGCTGCATCGTGCCGAGAAGTACTTGCACGAGCATTCGCCCTTACTACCCATGTTCGAGCAAAGCCAGTCCATCATTACTGACCTGAAATCCGCACTCGATGCCCAAACACGCATCGGCACCTACAACGCGCACCTTGAAAGACTGGCCGCGCAACAACCCGTAAAGGCCAGAGAGCGCACCGACAAGGCAACTGCCCTCACCCGGAAAGAACAAGAGAACCATGCATTGCAAAACGAAATAAACCTCCGGAACAAGCAGCTTGAAACCATGAATCGCCCTGCCCTGCAAGACAAGAAAAACAAACTCGATGCCGGACGGGAGAACCTGCTGCAAGCCTTGAGCGCCTTGTCTTTACTGGCTGAAACGGAAAGGACACTGAACGAGGCGAAGGAAAACGAAAAGGCTTTGAACGCCAAAGTGGAGGCGTGCCAAAAGCAATACGTCCTCCTGCAAACGGCATTCGACAGCAGGAAAACAAGTTATGATGACATCCGCACCCTCTACGACAAGCAAAAGGAAGCCGTAGAAGAGTGGGCAAAGGAAGCACGTTCCCGGCTTGCCGTCGGGGATACTTGCCCCGTGTGCGGACAAGAAATAAAATCGCTCTGCAAAGATGAAGATTTCCAGTCTGTCCTTGCTCCCATACGCACCTCCCTGGAAACAAAAGAAAAAGAATACAAGGAAACCGAGCAAGCATTGAACAACAACCGGACAGAATCCAAGACCTACGGAACGCTGGCAGAGAATGCCCGTCAATCCACAGCAAGAGCACTCCGGAGCTACAACCTTGCCCGCACTGACGCACAAGCCAAATGCGCCCAATGCAACGGCGTCGGCCTCTCCACAACCACCGGCGACGCTCTGAAGAAGCTACTGGAAGAGAACAAGCTGGAAGCAGACAAGCTGAACGAAAAGCTCACTGAAGTTCAAAAGCTCAGTACACAAATCATAACTCTGCAACGGCAAAAGGACGAATGCCAGAAAAACGTGGACACTGCGCGCCAAGCCTTCAACTCTGCCGACAGAGTGCTGAATGAGCTGAAAAACAGTATCGTCAATTACGAGTCGCTCACTGCCAACGAAAAGGAGAACATACGTGCCACCATGGACCGCGTCACTCCCCACATCCTCTGGGAGGGATGGAACACGGAATGGGAAAATTCCCCCCTCGCCTTTATCGAACGCCTGGCGCAAGCCACGCACAACTACCGGCTGGCGCAGGAGAAACAAAGAGAACTGAAGTCCGCCATTGCCCTTATCCGCAAAGAGCTGGAAGGGATAAACATCAATAGGGAAAGCATCGATGCCGCATTCCCCGACTGGCGCAACGCACCTGCAGCAACACAGGAAACGGAAATCAAGGACCTGGGAATTGCCTGGAATAATCTGAATACACAAGCAAGCGGACTGAAACAAAGCATATCCTCCACCGCAGACCAAATGGCGAGGCTGCAAAAGGATTTAACCGGGTTCTATGCCGCCAACCCCACTCTCGACGAGGAGCGTATCACCGTCCTATCCGCTTGGTCCGGCTCCTGGATAGAAGCATTGCGTGCCTCACTGCAGACACTTAAAGAGGAAGAAGTAGCTGCATCGACCTCCTTTCATCTGGCCACCGGACAAGTGGAAGAGCACATCAGCCGGAAGCCCGAAATAGAAGAAAACGAAAACCTCGAAACCCTGGATGCACTCATCGCGAATCTCGAAGAAAAGATAACCGCCGGCAACCAATCCATCGGCCAGCAGAAGTTACGCCTGGAAGAAAACACCCGCAACATCGACCGGATAAAGGAAGAAAAGGAACGTGCCGACCGGCTGCGCGAAGAGTATCTGAAGTGGGACCGCCTCTGCCGCCACTTCGGTGACGAACGGGGAAAGAACTTCCGCAACATAGCCCAGAGCTTCGTCTTGAAAGAACTGCTGGCAGGCGCCAATTTCTATCTGCAACGCTTGACCGACCGCTACGAACTGGAGTGCCAGGCCGGTTCGCTCACCATCCTGCTGCGCGACTTCCATCAAGGAGGCTCGGCACGTCCGGCATGCACCTTATCGGGCGGCGAAAGCTTCCTGGTATCTCTGTCGCTTGCCCTCGGGCTTTCTTCCCTCAGCCGCCAAAGCCTCTCGGTAGACACACTGTTCATCGACGAAGGTTTCGGCACACTGAGCAGCGACTACCTGAACACCGTTATGGACACATTGGAAAAACTGCACCGGATGGGTGGCAAGAAGGTAGGCATCATCAGTCACGTGGAAGGACTGAAAGAGCGCATAAAGACCCAGATACAAGTACGGAGGATAGACAGTTCAAGAAGCGAAATAGAAGTGGTGAATACCCTCTAAGCTGGTATCGGGATAAAGAAAACGAATGTTTTTTCGGCTCTTGATAGTACAAGCACCTGCATTATTGTGTATTTTTGCAGTCTCATAAAAAAGAAAAGACAATGAAAAAGTTCATGAAAGGAGTCCGGTTTACTCCTAAAAACTATTCCGACGAAGTAGAAGCCAAAATTCAACATTATAAGAAAGAAGGATATAAACTGCCGATGCGAAGCGCACTCCGCACCGAGGAGCAGTTGGCCGGTATCCGCGCAAGCGCCAAAATCAACACAGCCCTGCTGGATTATCTCTCCGAGAACATTCGCGAAGGCATGTCCACAGCCGAAATTGACCATATGGTGTATTGCTTCACCACAGACCACGACGCCATCCCCGCCCCCTTCATGTACGAAGGCTTCCCCAAAAGTGTGTGCACCAGCATCAACGATGTAGTGTGCCACGGCATTCCCAGCACCAGGGAATTCTTGAAAAGCGGTGACATTGTAAATGTCGATGTATCCACCATTTACAAAGGTTACTTTGCCGACGCATCACGCATGTTCATGATTGGCGAAGTCAGCCCCGACATGCAGAGGCTGGTACAGGTCACCAAAGAATGCCGTGACATAGGCATACGGACCGCACAGCCCTGGGCACGCCTTGGTGACGTAGGCGCCGCCATCCAAGAGCATGCGGAAAAGAACGGATACAGCGTGGTACGTGACCTCTGCGGACACGGCTGCGGCGTCAAGTTCCACGAAGAACCGGATGTGGAACACTTCGGTAAACGTGGTACGGGCATGCTGATAGTACCCGGCATGACGTTCACCATCGAGCCGATGATTAACATGGGAAGCTACGAAGTCTTTATCGACGAAGCCGACGGATGGACCGTCTGCACAGACGACGGACTGCCTTCTGCCCAATGGGAAAGCCAAATCCTGATTACTGAAGACGGAAACGAAATATTGACACAATAAGGCGGACACTTCAAAACATCTATGGAAATATTATTACTGATTATAGGGATAATCATTGGAACCGTAGTCGGCTATCTGGCGGCAGACCGCAAGTCTGCCGCATTGAAGGCCGAAATCAGCGGGACAAAGAAGGAAATAGAATTATTGAAGTTACAGAAGGAAGAAGCCGAAGCATTGCACAAGCGCATGAATATCGAGTTCGAGAATCTCTCCAACCGTATCTTCCAAAGCAAAGCCGAAGACTTTACCAAGCTGAATGCCGAACACCTGGGCAATCTGCTCCGTCCGCTGGGTGATAACCTGAAGGACTTCCGCCAAAAGGTGGAACAAGTATACAGCACCGAAGCCAAAGAACGTTTCTCGCTGGGAGAACGCATCAAGGAACTGGTGGAGCTGAACAACCGCCTCAGCGAAGATGCCAACAACTTGACCCGTGCCCTGAAAGGAGACTCCAAAATGCAAGGCAACTGGGGCGAAATGATTCTGGAACGTCTGTTGCAAGCCTCCGGACTGATTGAAGGCGAACACTACTTCCGCCAGGAGTTTCTAAAAGACGAACGGGGCGAAGCCATCATCAACGAGGAGAGCGGGCAGAAGATGCAGCCCGACATCATCGTGAAGTACCCCGACGAACGGGAAATGATTATCGACTCCAAAGTGTCGCTGACTGCCTATGCTGCCTACACCTCTGCCGAAAACAAGGAGGAGCAGGCACACTTCCTGAAAGCACACCTGCAATCTGTCCGCGCCCACATCGACGAGCTCAGCCATAAAGACTACTCGCATTATGACGCCCAATCGCCGGATTTCGTCATGATGTTCATCCCCACCGAAGGTGCCTACCTCCTCGCCATCCAAAGCGATGCCCACCTCTGGGAATATGCCTACAACAAAAAGGTGGTACTGATGAGCCCCACCAACCTGATTAGCGCCCTGCGCCTCTCGCTCGACCTTTGGAAGAAGGAGAACCAGGTAAAGAATGTGCAGGCCATCATCAAGCGCGGCACCATCTTATATGAAAAGATTGCAGGCTTTACCGACACCTTCCTCGGTATCGGCGACCGACTGGCCAGCCTGCAAAGGGATTACGACAAAGCCTTCAACCAGCTCTCGGACGGTAACGGCAGCGTAGTGCGCCAGGCCGAAATGCTGAAAGGTATGAGCCTCACTCCCAAGAAACGCATTTCTCCAAGATTGCTGCCCAAAGACACCATTCAAGAAGAAACAGAAGAGGAAAACGATAACATTCAATAAAACATCATCCAACATGAAAACTCTGAAAGACCGCATTCTCAAAGACGGAAAATGCTTCCCCGGAGGCATTCTGAAAGTAGACAACTTCATTAATCACCAAATGGACCCCATCCTGATGAAATCCATCGGCGTGGAATTTGTCAGACGGTTCGCTTCCACCTCCATCAACAAGGTCATTACAGTAGAGGCGAGCGGAATTGCCCCTGCCATCATGGTAGGTTATCTGCTGGAACTGCCCGTAGTATTTGCCAAGAAGAAGAAACCGAGTACCATGGAAAACATGCTGACCACCACCGTATTTTCCTTCACCAAGAACCGTTCGTACGAGGTCTGTGTCAGCAAGGACTTCCTTTGTCCGGGTGACAAGGTACTGTTCATTGACGACTTTCTGGCCAATGGCAATGCAGCCAAAGGCATGATTGACCTTGTGAAGCAGGCAGGTGCCGAACTGGCCGGTATGGGATTCATCATCGAGAAGGCATTCCAGCATGGTGGCGACGAATTGCGCGAACAAGGCATCCATGTGGAATCACTTGCCATCATCGAGAGTCTGGATAATTGTGAAATCAAAATCAGATAAACCGCTGCACACATGGAGGACAATCAAGAAGGAGAAAAGTTAAAAAACGGGCTGATATACGGACTGAATGACAAGCCGCCTTTCAAGGAAGCATTCTTTGCCGCCCTGCAACACCTGCTTGCCATATTCGTTGCCATCATCACCCCTCCCCTCATTATTGCCGGAGCACTGAAACTCGATGCCGAAACCACCGGTTATCTGGTATCCATGGCATTGTTCGCTTCGGGCATTTCAACGTTCATCCAGTGCCGCAGGTTCGGAGGATTGGGTACGGGGTTACTCTGCATCCAGGGAACCAGTTTTTCCTTTATCGGACCCATTATTGCTGCCGGAACGATGGGCGGGCTTCCGCTTATCTTCGGTTCCTGCATCGCAGCATCTACCGTGGAAATGTTCATCAGCCGGATTTTGAAATATACCAAGAGAATCATTACGCCCCTCATTTCGGGAATCGTTGTCACTCTCATTGGAATGAGTCTGATAAAAGTGGGAATTACTGCTTGCGGAGGCGGTGCGGCAGCGCAAGCGGACGGCAGTTTCGGCAGTCTGCGCCATGTGGGACTGGCGGCCCTGGTGTTGCTACTCATCATTGCCTTCAACCGTAGTTCCAACCGGTATATGAGGATGAGTTCCATTGTCATCGGATTGGTTATAGGCTATATCGTGGCATGGTTCATGGGGATAGTAGATTTTACATCCATACAAAGCTATGGCGGTTTCAATCTCCCGATGCCGTTCCGTTACGGATTGGACTTCAGCATCTCAACCATCATTGCCTTAGGACTTATTTTCATGATTACCGCTATCGAAGCATACGGTGACATCACAGCCAATTCGCTCATATCCGGCGAACCGGTGGAAGGAGAAACATTCGTAAAACGCGCTTCGGGCGGTATCCTTGCCGACGGCTTCAACTCCATGCTGGCAGGTATGCTCAACTCTTTTCCCAACTCCGTATTTGCCCAAAACAACGGGATGATACAACTGACGGGAGTGGCAAGCCGTTATGTAGGTTACTATATAGCAGGATTCCTGGTAATACTCGGGCTTTTCCCCGCCGTAGGCCTGGTATTTTCATTGATGCCGGAACCGGTATTGGGCGGCGCTACCCTGCTTATGTTCGGAACAGTGGCAGCGGCAGGCATACGCATTATCGCTGCACAAGAAATCAACCGTAAGGCAACATTAGTCATGGCTATCAGTTTCTCTTTGGGACTAAGCGTAGAACTTGTTCCGGAAATATTATGCCAACTTCCCGAAACATTAAGAAATATCTTCTCTTCGGGAATTACCACCGGAGGAGTAACAGCCATTCTGGCCAATGCACTGATTCATATCAAGGAATAAAGAAAAAGCTACGAAGAATCTTCATTAGAGAGGAATGCCTCGAACCAAAAACTCCGGCAAAGCCCTGAAGGCCATGCCGGAGTTTTTTTATCTCAAGACGGACAAGGAAGATTATCCGCCGAAGTTGTCGAACATCAGGTTCTGAGCCGGAACGCCGAGGTCGTCGAGCATCTTCTCAACAGCCTTCGACATCGGGCCGGGACCGCACATGTAGTATTCGATGTCTTCGGGAGCTTCGTGGTCTTTCAAATAAGTCTCGTAAATTACATTGTGTACGAAACCCGGAGTGTACTTCACGCCCGCTGCATCGGCTGCCGGATCGGGACGGTCCAGTGCAAGATGGAACTTGAAGTTGGGGAAATCCTTTTCAATCTGCAGGAAGTCTTCCAGATAGAACACTTCATTCAATGCACGTGCACCGTAGAAGTAATTCATCACGCGATCTGTAGTGTGCAGTGTCTTCGTCATATGCATAATCTGTGCACGCAACGGAGCCATACCGGCACCACCACCGATCCACATCATCTCCTTCTTAGAGTCGAATATCGGATGGAAGTCTCCGTAAGGACCACTCATGGTTACCTTATCACCCGGTTTCAGGGTAAAGATATAAGAAGAAGCGATACCCGGCATTACATCCATGAAGCCCGGTCCCTGGTCTTTCGGCTTAAACGGAGGCGTAGCGATACGTACCGTCAGCATGATGCGGTCGCCTTCGGCAGGATAGTTGGCCATGGAGTAAGCACGGATGGTTTCTTCGTCATTGCGGCACTTCAAGCCCAACAGACCGAATTTCTCCCATGCAGGCAAGTATTCCTTACCGATAAGTTCCTTATCGATGTCCTTATCATAATCCATCGAATATTTAGGAATCTTAATCTGCGCATAAGAACCCGGAACGAAATCCATGTGCTCGCCTTTGGGCAAAGCAACGATGAACTCTTTGATGAACGTAGCCACATTCTTGTTGGAGATAACCTCGCACTCCCACTCTTTTACGCCCAGTACGCTTTCGGGAACCTTGATAGCCATATCGCCTTTTACCTTCACCTGGCAACCCAGACGCCAGTGATCTTGTATTTGCTTACGGCTGAAGTGCGGAGTCTCAGAAGGCAAGATTTCACCCCCACCTTCCATTACCTGGCATTTGCACTGTCCGCAGGAACCTTTACCACCGCAAGCGGAGGAAAGGAACACACCGTTTACAGACAGCGTATTCAGCAATGTAGAACCGGAAGCTACGTCCAGTTCCTTATCACCATTGATAGTCAGTTTTACATTACCCGAAGGCACCAAGAAATTCTTGGCAACCAGCAGGATAACAACAAGCAGGATGACAACCACGAGGAATACTCCAATGCTTGCTAATATCATATTCATATCCATTGTTTTATTCCTTTCTTTTAGATGTTCAAACCAGAGAAACACATAAATGCCATTGCCATCAGACCTACAGTGATAAACGTGATGCCCAGTCCTTTCAGTGGAGCCGGAACGTCAGAATAGGCCATTTTTTCACGGATGGCAGCCAAGCCTACGATAGCCAGCAACCAACCGATACCGGAGCCCAACGCATAAGAGACAGCATCAGCAATGCCACCGATGAATTTCGGGTCGCTCTCACCCAGTGTGATGCGCTGCTGCATGAAAAGAGAAGCACCCATGATGGCACAGTTTACAGCAATCAACGGCAGGAAGATACCGAGTGAAGCATACAGCGAAGGGCTGAAACGCTCTACAATCATTTCCACCAACTGAACGATAGCTGCGATTACAGCAATGAAAAGAATAAAGCTCAGGAAGCTGAGGTCAACGCCTTCAATGATTGCGTTGGCAGCCAGCACCTTTGTCTGCAATAAATAGTTGACCGGAAGCGTAACTACCAACACGAAAGTTACGGCGATACCCAGTCCCACGGCAGTCTTCACATTCTTCGATACGGCAAGGTAAGAACACATACCGAGGAAGAACGCGAATATCATGTTGTCCACAAAGATAGAGCGGACGAATAAACTTATTAAATGTTCCATATCTCTTCGATAAATTAAGAATTAAAGAATTAAAGAATTAAAGCAATGAGAACTTGTACTGCAGCAGAGCAGCCCATTTTTCATTCTTTCATTTTTCATTCTTCATTTATTTATTACTGCTTTTCCTGCAATTCTTTGTGACGTGCACGCTGATACCAGATGATGCAAGCGCAAAGAATCAATGCCATTGGCGGCATCAGCATCAAGCCGTTGTTCACATAGCCCAACTTCTGCAGAGGTTCATAGTTCAAGATGTTGAAACCGAGCAACGTTCCCGAACCCAGAAGCTCGCGGAAGAAAGCTACGATTACCAGAATCTTGGCATATCCCAAACCATTACCCACACCGTCAAGGAAAGACTCCCAGGGACCGTTCTGCATGGCAAATGCTTCCAAGCGTCCCATCAGGATACAGTTGGTAATAATCAGACCTACATATACAGAAAGCTGCACACTTACGTCGTAAGCAAAAGCTTTCAGAATCTCACTTACAATAGTTACCAACGCAGCAACAACCACCAGCTGAACGATGATACGGATACGGTTGGGTATCGTCTTGCGCAGCAGTGAAATCACTACATTGGAGAATGCCGTAATCACCGTCACTGAAAGCCCCATCACAATGGCGGGCTCCAGCTTGGCAGTAACAGCCAAAGCAGAACAGATACCCAATACCTGCACGGTAACAGGATTGTTCAGTCCCAGCGGAGTAGAGAATATTTCTTTATTCTTCTTTGAAAACAATTGTCCCATATTCTTATTCCTCCTCATTATTATTAGTTAAAAAGTTCTTGTAGCTGCTCAGACAAGCCTTCAACATAGCATCCACACCAACAGAAGTGATGGTACCACCGGAAATGCCGTCAACCTGATAGTCAGGTTTCTCTACCTTGCCGTTCTTCACAACACCGAGGGCCACCTCGCCGTTCTCCAATGTTTTCTTTCCAGTGAATTCACCCTGAAACTGGGGAGTTGCAATTTCGGCACCCAGACCCGGAGTCTCACTGGCATGGGAGAAGTAAACACCGTAAACGGTATCCTTGTCGCTGTTTAGTGCAACATATCCCCAGATAGCACCCCAAAGACCGGCACCGTAAACGGGGAATACATATTTCTTCTCGCCTTTAACTTCTGCCACGAATACATGCAGACGGTTATTTTCTTTGGCTTCCTTCTCGTAAGCGGTAGCAAATGCACCGGTATTCTCAGTCAGCGTACCGTCAACGTTCATCAGCATATCGCCCTTTACATATTTATTATATTCAGCTTCGGCATCCTTTACGTCCTTGATGTTGAGTGCAGCAAGAATCTGCTTCTTCGTGTCAAGTTCCACGTTCTTGTTCTGCGTCTCGCGCAAGGAAGAACTTACAAATGCCAGCAGGAATGCAACGATAACAACCATTACCGAAGCATAAATGATAGTATAACTATTACTATTGGTATTCATTTCTTTTCCGGTATTTATTAATTGTTAGACTTGATTGCACGTTTCTCGCGACGGCTGATGTTGCCCTGTACCACACAATAGTCAATCAGCGGAGCGAAGATATTCATCAGCAGAATGGCAAGCATCATACCTTCGGGATAACCAGGGTTGAGCACACGGATAATGATAGCCATGACACCAATCAGGAATCCGAAGATATACTTACCGGTCTCTGTACGTGCCGATGTAACGGGGTCGGTAGCCATGAACACGGCACCGAAGCAGAAACCACCCAGCACGAGGTGTTCGTACCAAGGCATCTGTGCCATCGGGGTGTCGGGACCGATTGTATTGAATACCCATGCCATGAAGGCGCCACCTACGAATACGGAAAACATCGTCTTCCAGCTTGCAATGCCCGTCCACAACAGCAAAATGGCACCCAGAGCGATGGCAATTACGCTTGTCTCACCGATAGAACCCGGAATAAGGCCGGTCACCATGTCCCAAGAGAATTCCGGAACGGCGCCCGAGGTAGCGGCTGCACCCAGCGGAGTAGCTACCGTCAGTCCGTCTACCGACTGCCCCAGACCAAAGATGCTGTCGCCCGATACCCAAACGGCATCACCCGACATCTTCGTAGGATAAGCAAAGAACAAGAATGCACGGGTAATCAAAGCTACGTTGAACACGTTCATACCCGTACCACCGAATACTTCCTTAGCAAAAATTACAGAGAATGCAGTAGCCACCGCTAGAATCCACAACGGACAGTCTACCGGAACAATCATCGGAATCAAGATACCGGAAACCAGGAAGCCTTCCTGAATCTCCTCCTTCTTCCACTGAGCCACTACGAACTCAATGCCGAGACCTACTACATAAGATACAATGATTTTTGGCAATACAGCCAAGAAACCGTAGATGAACATTTCCCAGAAGCCGCCGGTGGCACCGGTAGCATGGAAATGCTGGTAACCTACGTTATACATACCGAACAGCAGTGCCGGTACTAACGCAATAACCACCATCGACATGATGCGTTTGCTGTCAATGGAGTCGTGAATATGCGTTCCCGATTTCGAAGTGGCATTAGGCACGAACAAGAATGTTTCGAAGCCGTCGAACACCGAACGAAATGCGTGGAATTTGCCGCCTTCTTCAAAGTTCGGCTTTATCTTGTCGAGATAATTTCTTAACGCTTTCATTAATATATTTACGATTTTACGATTTACAATTTACGATTTGCCATACGCCCCGATTATGCCATTTCGGCACGAAGCATATCGAGTCCTGCACGTACGATGCGCTGCACTTCCACTTTGGAAGAACATACGAATTCGCAGAGAGCGAAATCTTCAGGAGCTACTTCGTAGATACCCAGAGCCTCCATACGGTCAATATCACCTGCAATGATTGCTTTCACCAGATATTCGGGGAAGATGTCCATTGGAAATACGCGGTCGTATTCGTTGGACATAATCATGTGACGTTCGCCACCCTTGATACGGGCATCTATCACATATTCCTTCTTGCCCATCAGCCAGCTGAAGTAAGAGCGGTTGACGCTGAACTGATTAAAGCGCGGCATAATCCAACCCAACATTTCATGGATTTCATCTCCTTCGGGAATAACGGTCAGCTGGCTGTCGAAAGAGCCGAGGAAGCCGTTCGGAGAAATTTTCTTACCGGTCAGCACGTTACCGCTGATGTAGCGGAGGTCCTTGTCGGTAGTCACGTTACCTTTGAAAACGTTCGTCAGCAGAGCGCCGACTTTCAGCTTGCAATAAGCGGGTTTCAACACTTCGGAACCCGTTACAGCTACCGTACGGGTCAAGTCTACATGACCGGTATTCATCAGACGTCCGATGAAAAGTACGGCTTCGGCACTGATAGTCCAGACCGTTTCACCTTTCACTACCGGAGAGATGTGGTTAATCTGTACACCCACGTTGCCTGCCGGATGCGGTCCGTCGAAAGCTGTTACGGTAACGTTCTTTGCCTGCACAAGGGCAGCAGCCTTTTGTTTTACACTAATACCCAGATACGTCTTTGCCATCTTTGACAAAGCGTCGAGTCCCGTCTGGAAGTTTGCTTCTTCTCCTTTCAGAGCGAATTCGAAATCGGGAGCCAGAGGATTACTGTCGAAAGCCGAAATGAAAATAGCTTTCGGAGTCACCGTCGGGTCAGCGATAACGTCGTACGGACGTTGGCGGATGAAAGCGAACATACCTGCCTGCAAAAGAGCTTCTTTTACCTGCTGGCCGCTCATCTTGGACGGGTCCATCTTGCCAAATTCCTCATAGTCTTGTTCAGTGGCAGCCTCTACAACGATGTTCAGCACCTTACGGCGCGCACCACGCTCCACGCTTGTCACTACGCCACTGACGGGCGAAACAAATTTCAATTCAGGATGATTCTTGTCGATAAACAAGGGTCCCCCGGCCATCACATATTCCTGCTCTTTGACCACCACTTTCGGAGTGATGCCTGTATAGTCATCGGGAATCAGCGAATAAAATCCTGGTTCCTTAACAGACACAAGTTCCTGGGCAGCAGCGCCTTTCAGGTTGATGTCAAGGCCTCTACGTAACTTAATTACATTTGCCATGCGTTTATTTAAAATAATGGTTTCATTAATTTGCCGCAAAAGTAGCAAAAAAGAACGTGAATAAAGAGCAAAAAAGAAAGGAATTACGGAGAAATTTCCGTAATCCCTTTCGTTAACGAACACGAGAACAAAGATTAGGGGTTAAGGATTAGGGATTAATACCCTGCGGAATCATAGCGCAGCCCCACTAATCACTAATCCTTAACCTCTAATCCTTATCATCACTTTTCTTCAGCAAACATCGGGTCCCATGCCGGCAGGCGGATAGGTTTTTGTTTGAACAATTCCATCACTTTGGCAGGAACATACTTTGTCTCCACCACCAAGCGGAACATGTATTCATTGAACCACTCGTCGGTCATGATGAGATGTCCCTGGTAACCGGAAGCAGCTCCCCAGCTATTCTCTACCATCCATTTTACGGGCTTTCCGTCTTTGTTCAAGTCAACAGCCATCAAGGTCATGGCGTGGGACGAGCCGCTGGAGAAGGTCTGAATGCGTTGTTTTTTATCCATTCCGAAGGTAGTACCCATCAGTGACTCGTAGTCATAATTTTTCACATCAAGCAGACCGCGTTCAGAGTTCAGGAACTTGCCCACATCGCAAGAGAAGTACATCATGGTGCTGTCCTTCAAGGAGGCGATGGCCATCTCCTTAATATCCTCTACGGGCAGGTTGACATAAGTCCAGTTTTTACCGTCGTAACGGTGACGGTCGTAGTCTATTTCATAGCACTTATAATACTCACGACTGGGATCGTTCATCAGCATTACGTAGTTGGTCAGCAGTTGTTTGTCTCCATACTTCTCAAGGAAAGACATGGGAGTGTGATGCTCTATCTCCACGGGATTACCCTTAGCATCGTGGCAGACATAGTCGAACTCCGTGGGAGGTACACCAAGGTTCAGCACCAACATGCGGTAGATGGTTCCGAGCATTGTGGTTTTCTCCTTCTCCAGAGCTGCGGGCTTGGCACCGGCGGCAGCCATATCACGTAGTTGCAGACCATACTCTTTCAGCTTCAGAGAGATGAGGTTGGCCATGCGGGAGGTATTTTCACTGCTGTTTGTTTCAGGCATGGCATCTTTAGGAACAAGGCCGTATTTGGAAACAATGTCGGCCACACCGGTAAAGGTACCCCCATCGCTCAGCGGATGCTGGAAGAGCCATTCTACGGTTTTATCAGTCAGGGGACTCTTGGAGGTGTCGATGATGCCTTGCAAGAAGAGGTTTGCCTTCTCCAACTGGTCCCAGAAGAAAGGATAGACTTCGGAGAACTCAAAAGACTGGAAACCGTATTCGGCAAGGGTCTTGGCCCGCATCACGTTGAGCCCGGTGAACAACCAGCAACGGCCGGACGACTTCTGGTCGGTGATGCCTCTGGACTCTACCTTGACGGAGAAGTGGGTATCCATGCCCTGCATATTCTCCTGGTTGAGTGCCAGTTTACGGATGTCATTATTGCCTATGGCATTGCGGAGAGCCTTGTCGGCAGCCGTGCCTTGATAACTTTGCTTGATTTGCCCAAGCATTTCGGGGCTGATGCCGCCTTTTCCTTCTTGTGCCTGCACAGAAAGCAGTGCGGCACTCAGAACAATTACAGATAAAAATCGTTTCTTCATTCAGATTATGTGTTTTTAGTTATTGATGTCTTGCTTCGTGAAGCAGACAAAAGTAATGTCTTTTTTGATAATTTTAGTGACATCTTTAGATTTATTATCTATTACAGTGAAAACTATTCGGAATAAAATAGTTTCCTTTGCACCCACATTTCGTACGACATGAAAAGATATATACTAAGCATTATCGCACTGGTGCTGTTCGCCACCACCCTTTATGCCCAGGAACAGACTGCGGCCGCCACAAACGACAGCGTTCCCGCACTGACAAAAAAAGAACTACGCAAGCAAAAGGTAGCGCGCCGGAATCTGCATTACAATATTCTGGGTGGACCCAGCTACACTCCCGACTTCGGTGCCGTGCTGGGAGGAAGCGCCCTGATGACCTTCCGCATAAACCCCAGCGACACCACGCAGTTGCGCTCCGTAGTGCCCATGGCCATCGCCTTCATGTTCAACGGTGGCATCAATCTTTTCTCCAAGCCTCAACTCTTCTTCAAGGGTGACCGTTTCCGTATCTTCGGAAAGTTTAGCTATAAAAATACGGAAGAAAACTTTTACGGCATCGGCTATAATACCAATAAAGATTACGTACGAAGCGACAGTACCAGCAAATACCGATACAGCGGCGTGCAAATCAACCCCTGGTTCCTCTTCCGGCTGGGCAACAGCAATATCTTTGCCGGACCTCAAATAGACATCAATTATGACCACCTGACGGAGCCCGGCAAGTTCTTGGTGAACGAACCTTCGTACAAAGAGGCAGGCGGTACGGCCAACGGCTACAACAACTTCAACTCCGGCCTCGGCTTCCTGCTGACATACGACAGCCGTGACGTTCCCGCCAACGCCTACCGCGGCATGTATCTGGATTTCCGCGGCATGATGTACACCAAATTCATCGGAAGCGACCAGACCTTCTACCGCCTGGAGATAGACTACCGCCAATACAAGTCACTGGGCAAGCGCAGGGTGCTTGCGTGGACGGCACAGACCAAGAACGTGTTCGGCGACGTCCCACTGACGCAATACGCCCTCACCGGAACGCCTTTCGACCTGCGCGGCTACTACATGGGGCAGTATCGCGACAAGTCCTCGCACGTGGTCATGGCAGAATACCGGCAGATGCTCAATACCGACCGCAGCACCTGGCTGAAGCGGATGCTCAACCACATAGGTTTTGTAGCCTGGACCGGGTGCGGCTTCATGGGCCCCACTCCTGGCAAGATAGAGGGCGTACTGCCCAACTATGGTGTAGGTCTACGCATTGAGGTACAGCCACGCATGAACGTCCGCCTGGATTTAGGCAAAAACACGGTAAACAACCAGATGTTGTTTTACTTCAATATGACAGAAGCGTTTTGAGTAACGCCTTACCTTGCCGTATCTGCCCGTCTCCCTCCTATGGAGAATGATTATAACATCAAAATGCCCTGAAAACCAAACTTTACCTCTTGAGACACAAACATTTCATTTTTCTTTTCTTTTTCTTGCATCAGTAAAAGATTATCCATACTTTTGGCAATCACATTTCTTTTTCCTCAAAAAGATAGCAAACAAAACAGAAGCATGAAAGTTCTTGAGATACTCTTCTGGATAAGTTTATTCATAGTGTTCTATACCTATATAGGCTATGGTATATTATTATATATTCTGGTCAAGATAAAAGAGTGCTTCCACACACCTACCCTCTGGCCTATGCCCACCGACAACGCATTGCCCCCATTGACTCTGTTTATCGCCGCCTATAATGAAGAAGATGTAGTGGACGAAAAAATGCGCAACTGTCTGGAGCTGGACTATCCTGCCGACAAGCTACGCATTCTTTGGGTGACCGACGGCAGCAACGACCGTACCAACGAACGCCTCTCCCGCTGGCCGCAAGCCACCGTCCTCCACCAACCCCAACGCCAAGGCAAGACAGCCGCCCTGAACCGCGGTATACATTTCGTAGGAACGCCCCTTGTCGTATTCACCGATGCCAATACGCACCTCAACCGAAAAGCCCTACGGGAGATAGTGCACGCCTTCACCGACCCTAAAGTGGGATGCGTGGCAGGCGAAAAACGTATTGCTGTGCAAAGTAAGGACAATGCTGCCTCTGGGGGAGAAGGGTTGTACTGGAAATACGAATCCACCCTCAAAGCGCTCGACGCACGCCTCTATTCAGCAGTAGGAGCAGCGGGTGAGTTGTTTGCCGTGCGCCGCAATCTGTTCGAAGAAATGCAAACAGACACGTTGCTCGACGACTTCACACTCTCCCTGCACATCGTCATGCAGGGACACACCATTGCCTATTGCGCCAATGCCTATGCCGTAGAAAGCGGCTCGGCAGATATGCGCGAGGAAGAAAAGCGCAAGGTGCGCATCGCTGCCGGTGGCTTGCAGTCTATCTGGCGGCTACGTCCGCTGCTCAACCCGTTCCGTTACGGCACATTCTGTTTCCAATATATTTCCCACCGGGTGCTGCGCTGGTCGCTCACTCCTATCCTATTGTTTCTATTGCTTCCCCTCAACACAATTCTCATCTTTACGACAAGCACGCCATTACTGTATGCCATCATCTGGCTGTTACAAGCTTTTTTCTACCTCATGGGAAGTTGGGGGTACTACCTTTCAACGAAGCATATAAAGAACAAGATACTTTTCATCCCCTACTATTTCCTTTTTATGAACGTCAACGTCATACGAGGATTCAACTACCTGCGCAAACGTAAAGACAATGCAAGCGGCGCATGGGAGAAGGCCAGAAGGGCATGAAACTAATACTATAAGAATGAAAAACATTTTAAAACAAGCTGAAAACGCCGAAAGACTGTTAAAGCTGACATCCGACACCATGATTCTTCTGGACAAAGACGGTATTTGTGTGGACATTGCAGTTTACAACATCAATCTCTGGTTCTTGAAGGAAGACCGGTTACTGGGCAAGAATCTGTTCCAACTAATTCCCTTATCCACTTATAACCAAATCTATCCGGACTTTAAAAGAGTACTGACGCACAAAATACGCTCTACCCATAACTACGAAATGGCCTTGAACGGCACCACTTATTTCTTCAAGTGTATCATGTCCCCCTTTGACGGAATGGTGCTCTGCCAATACCGCGACATCACGGAACGTAGTCAGCGCAAGCTGGAACTCGAAAGAAAAAACCAAGAGTTGAATGAAATCCAAAAAGCTGCGCTTATCGGAAACTGGCAATACGATTCAGACACCCAAAGCTTCAAATATGCCGGACACACCGATATCCTATGCACAGAGGAGACACAAGAAATCAATCTGAACGACTATCTGAAACTGATACTTCCCGAAGACCGGAAATCTTTCACCAACTGGCTGAAAGAAAACCTAAAAGGGAAAATGGAAAACAGTGTGGACTACCGCATCTTGCTTCAAGAAAAGATTTTCTATATACGGCTCAAGGCCTTTGCACGCGAATATCATAAAGACAAAAATACCATTCTGGAAGGATATATACAGAATATCACCGACATTCAGCAACGGCGCAACGATATCAACTTGCTGACACATGCCATCAACAACTCCACCGAAGATATTTACTCGGCACACGAAGACGGTACACTGATATTCGGCAACCGCTGCTTCAAGGAGCGACATGGCATCGGCAATACCCAAGACATCACGAAACTGAAAATATACGACTTGCCTTCGTATGGAAGAGACAAAAAATCGTGGAAAGAATTTGCAGAATGTGTCAAACGCGGAGAAACCTCCCAAGGCTATATTGTTCACAATCCGTTGCCACTGCGTCCGGAAGTACTCGCCATAGAAGGAAACGCCTATTGGGTGACGAGTGACAAAGGCGAAGGGACGGTCTGGACTTTCGGAAGGGATGTATCCACACGCATCCGGCATGAGCAACAAATCAAACAGTTCAACCTGATTCTGGACAAAATCATCGAAAACCTCCCGACAGGCATTGTCGTGAAGGACATCAACAACAACTTCAAGTACCTCTACCGCAACCGCGAATCGTACAACCGCGAAATCCCCATACAAGAGGCATTGGGGAAAGACGACTTCGACTTTTATCCCCTGGAGACTGCCCAGGAAAAAAGAGCACAAGACATTGAAATAGCCAGGACCGGCAAAGAGATGCACTGGATTGCGGAAGAACGCGACGGAAACGGAACCCCCATCTATCTGGACAAGCGAAAGATGAAGATTGAAAGCAACGATTTCTCCCCCATCCTGCTGAACATCGAATGGGACATCACGGAAATGGAACAGATGAAACGGGAATTGCTCGTAGCCAAGGAGAAAGCCGAGACTTCCGACCAGCTCAAATCCGCTTTCCTCGCCAACATGAGCCATGAGATACGCACACCGCTCAATGCCATTGTAGGCTTCTCGCGCATCATTGCCGAAAGCACCGACGAGAAGGAACGGCTAGGCTATTACGAAATAGTAGAATCGAACAACGAACGCCTGCTCCAGCTCATTAACGAAATTCTCGACTTATCAAAAATCGAATCGGGTATCGTGGAGTTCACCATCACGCCCGTACGCCTCCATCCGCTCTGCAAGGAGATACACGACGCACATATTTTCCGCTGTCCCAAAGGAGTGGAGCTGATATACGAACCCTCTGACGAGAATATCGTGATTGACGGAGACAAGAACCGGATTTTCCAGGTCATTTCCAATCTGATAGGCAATGCCTTCAAGTTCACCCCCGCCGGGTACATCAGTTACGGGTATCACCGGGAAGGCAAGTATGTAGCATTCCACGTCACCGATACGGGTATGGGAATTGCACCGGACAAAGTGGACCGGATATTCGAACGTTTTGTCAAGGTGAACAACTTTGCCCAAGGCACCGGATTGGGACTTTCCATCTGCAAGACTATCATCGAACGCCTGGGCGGCAACATATCCGTCACTTCGGAAGTGGGTAAAGGCACCACATTTATTTTTGTCCTCCCACTGGAATCCTCCAGCAAAACAGAGATGGAAAAGAAGGAAGAGAACAACCGGGAAACGACAGCAAAGGCACATTCCACAGAGCAGAGGAGCAGAAATACAGCCCCCGGAACTTCCCCGAAGAATGAAGAAGCCGGAACACTCCCTACCCCTCCTTCCAAAACCATCCTGATTGCCGAAGATACAGAAAGCAATTTCATCCTAATTAACGCCATTTTAGGCCGGCTCTATCGGTTGAAACATGCCAAAGACGGCATGGAAGCCGTAACTATGTTCGAGGAAGTCCATCCCGACCTCATCCTGATGGACATGAAAATGCCCAACCTTGACGGAATCGACGCCACACGCATCATCCGTGAACTGGCGCCGGACATCCCCATCATCGCCCTTACAGCCTATGCCTACGAACACGACAAGCAGGCTGCCCTGGAAGCAGGTTGCAACGACTTCCTTACCAAACCCTTCACCCAAGAAGTACTGAAGGAAACCATCAAGAAATGGTTGGACAATAAAGGATGACTGAAAGGACTGTAGGGTGATAAACTATCGCATTATCACCCTACTACGTTATCAACTTTCAGTGAAATTCCACTTTTTCAAGTTCTCATTTATGCAAAGATATCACTCCGCTGGATATAGGCTATCACATCGCCTTTATTGACCACATCCCCTTGCTTGGCGCAGACTTCCACCACACGTCCGGTAAATCCGGTCCATATCTTCTCGTATTCACCCCACGGCGTAGAGATGTAGCAGAACACCTCATCATGCTGGTACTTGCGTCCAATGAAAGGAGCAGAAGAAGGACCTTCGACGGAAACCTCCCAAAGCACTTGCCCTTTGGAAGGCGCGATTATCGGGTCTGCCTTTGCACGCTTCAGCTTCTTGATTTCCTCTTCCGAGTATCCGTTTTTGGCCATCGCCGCATCCTTGGCACGCTGCAGGTCATCCTCAAAACGTTTCTTGGCAACGCCGGATTTATAGTCGCGATACTGCCGGTCGTGCATGGCAAGCTCGAAGAGTTCCTCGTCATCATCGCCATATTCCCAACCGTTTTCGTCCATCTCTTTCCGGTATGTATCCAGAGCATCCGGGTAGTTCAGCTGCGGGTCCGTATCCACGAACTCAAAACCCTTGGACTTGGCCAGTTCCACTATCTCGGGCGCCAAAGTACCGGGCAGGCGTCCGCTCTTGCCCAAAATCATGTCCCACGTATGGTTGTCTATCATCGTCCAGCGCTCCTCTCCCTTTACTTGCTGCATGAGGTTCATCAGAGCCACATTCTTCACATACTGGCTGAAAGGAGTCACCAAAGGAGGATAGCCCAGTTTGGGCCATACATATTCCACTTCGTCGAACAGCATGACGAGTAAGTCGTCCAGACTGAGTTCCGGCTCATTCTTGCCGCGCAGTATCATGTTGATGCCGGAATGCACTCCCTTCAAGTCGGCCATCATGGAGCCCATCATGCCACCCGGCAAACCGCACTTCAGCAAGAGTGAGGACATATGTTTATTGGTGGGATCCATGAAATAGCCCAAGAAATCGTCAATGAACTCCTGCGTCATGGCACGGGCTTTCATGTAGGCTTTCATGTTTATGTCGGGCACCTGGAAACCCAGATCTTTCAGCATGGCCTGCACGGAGATGATGTCCGGATGAACCTTGCCCCACGACATGGGTTCCATCGCCACATCGATGATGTCGGCACCGTTCTCGCAGACTTCGAGAATGGAAGCCATAGAAAGTCCGGGACCGCTATGCCCGTGGTATTGTATCAGCACATCGGGATGCTTCTCCTTAATGGTTCTGACAAGCTGTCCCAGCATACCCGGACGTCCGATGCCAGCCATATCCTTCAAGCAGATTTCGGGTGCCCCGGCTTCAATCAACCGGTCGGCAATACCGGCATAGTATTCCACCGTATGGACAGGAGAATACGTGATGCAGAGCGTAGCCTGCGGTATCATGCCCGCTTCCAGGGCATATTTGATGGAAGGAATTATGTTCCGCGTCTCGTTCAGTCCGCAGAAGATACGGGTAATGTCCACACCCTGGGCATGCTTCACCTTGTACATCAGCCGGCGCACATCTGCCGGAACGGGATACATGCGCAGTGCATTCAGCCCGCGATCAAGCATATGCGTCTGTATACCTGCTTCCCTGAAAGGCGCGGTAAAGGCGCGTACAGCCTTATTGGGATTTTCGCCGTACAGAAGGTTTACCTGCTCAAAAGCTCCTCCGTTCGTTTCGACGCGTGCAAAACAGCCCATTTCTACTATCAACGGAGCAATGCGTACCAACTGGTCTACCCGGGGTTGATACTTACCGGACGACTGCCACATGTCCCGGTAAACAAGACTGAATTTAATTTCCTTTTTCATCATAGTCAGTAATAAGAGATTTTTTTCTTCGGTTAACTTAACATATACAAATATAAAGGATTATTCTGACATATAGTCAAGAATAATCCTTAAAAATTCATCGCAATCAATATGTTATATATCATATTGCTACTACCAAACTATTATCAGATGAAATCTTTCAGTTCATCCTGCAACTTCTGACGTGTAAAGAAGATGCGGCTTTTCACTGTTCCGAGTGGAAGACCGAGACGTTCGGCAATCTCACGGTACTTGAAACCGGACACGTGCATGGAGAAAGGGACTTTATAGTCGCGTGGAAGGGCATTGACGATGCGGTGCATTTCTTTCAGGTCGTAGGCACCTTCGGTACTGGCAAAACCAGAGTCCTGGGGCATACTGAGGTGATACTGATTGTCCGTCTGGTCTACAAAAGTCTGTTCGCGAACTATTTTCCGGTAATTATTGATAAAGATGTTGCGCATAATGGTATACATCCAACCTTTGAAATTGGTGTCGGGTTCAAATTTGTCTTCGTTATCCAAAGCCTTGAGAGACGTCTCTTGCAACAAATCATTCGCTTCTTCCCGGTCGGCTGTCAACTTGTATGCAAAGCGAAGCAGTTCTTCTTGCACTGCAAGTAAATCTTTTCTAAAACTGTAAGTATTCATACTTTGCTCAATTTTTAAATAGTTAATAATGGTTTAGGTTTTACGGTTGCAAGTATAAGGAAGATTTGAAGCTCCGGGGGACGGAATACGGTTTTTATTAGGGGTAAAAACTATCATTTGACAGTTTCCACCCCCTCTATGATAGTTTACGGGTGATATCATGTACTGAAAATCATCATTTTTCCGAAGATTTCGTAAATGTTACGTGATTTTTTTATAGCTTTGCCTACATATAGGGAAACACTTTTATTATATAAAAACACTTTATTTTATGAAATCATTTCAATTAAAGTCACTTCTTCTGCTGGCTGCCGTCATCATCTCCCTGCCCTCCTTTGGACAAGGACTGAAAGCGTTCAAGCTGAAGAACGGTCTTTCCGTATATATATGGGAAGACGAATCCAAATCGGACGTATTCGGACTGGTAGGCGTACGTGCCGGTTCCATCAACGACCCCGAAGAGTACACGGGACTTGCACACTACCTGGAGCACGTCATGTTTAAAGGAACAGACAAGATAGGCGCGCTGAACTGGACGGAAGAAGAACCGATCTACAAGGAAATCATCGCCAAGTACGACCAGATGGCCGAAGAAGCCGACCCGGTAAAAAAAGAAGCCATCAGCAAGGAAATCAATGAGCTGACCGTCAAGGCCGGAAAGCTGGGGCTTCCCAATGAATACTCCAACCTGATGGAAAGCATGGGCGCCAAAGGGGTAAATGCAGGAACCTACTATGACTGGACCTTCTATCACAGCTCCTTCCCTGCCTATCAGATAAACAAATGGCTGGAGATTTCCTCACAACGTTTCCTGCATCCCGTATTCCGTTCCTTCCAGTCGGAGCTGGAAAACGTGTACGAAGAATATAACCGTTCACAAGATGACCAGGGACGTGCACAGAACCAGTTCGTGATGGAGAAAGCTTTTGAGGGACATCCTTACTCCCGTTCCATCATCGGCCTGCCCGAACATCTGAAGAATCCCCGCCTGAGCAAGCTGATTGAATTCTACGAACAATGGTATGTACCCGAAAACATGGTACTGGTACTCGTAGGAAACATCAAAGCCCAACAAATCAGCGGACGCATCAATGCCGCCTTCGGGCGTCTGGCTGCAAAGCCCGCACCCGAGCGCAAGGTCTACCAGAACCTCGAAATAAAGGGCCGCAAACAATATTCGGCCAAAGTGGGATTCTACCCGCAAGTGGCAATGGTATTCAACGGAGTGCCTGCCGGACATCCCGACGAAGATGCTCTGGACATCGCCCTGGCACTGCTGAACAACAACAGCCAGACCGGAACCATGGACAAGCTGGTACTGGACGGTGAGCTGACCAGCGCCGGAGCCTACACCCGTACTTTCCGTGAACAAGGGCGCGCCATCGTAGCGGCCATTCCCCTCTACGACGAAAACCAGCGCCGTTTCGAGTCTACCAAAAGCGCCGAAAAGAAAGCCTTGAAAGCCATCCAGCAAATCGCCAACGGAGAATTCGAGGACTGGAAAATTGATGCCATCAAAGCCGAGAAATGCCGCCAGTTCGACCTGGAAATGGAGTCGAACGAGGACAAGGCCATGATACTGATGAACGCCTTCTACAACGAGCAGGATTTAGGCGACATACTCAACTACAAGGACAAGATTATGGCCATCACTACTGACGACATCAAGCGGGTAGCCAAGAAATACCTGTCGGACAACTACCTGGCCCTATATATCGAAAAAGGGAAACCTGACAAAAACGCCAAGATTGAGAAGCCGGGGTACAAACCCGTAGAACCTCCGGTAGGCAAGGAATCGCTTTATGCAACGCAATTCAAGAACCTGCCCATCGGACAGATGGAAGAGAAATTCGCAGACTACGGCGAAGTGCAAATCAAGCAGCTGAACGACCGTTCCAAGATGTACTACACGCCCAACAAGGAGAACAACGTATTCCAGCTGATTGTACAATACGGAGCCGGTGAACGCGAATTCCCGAAACTGGGCTATGCCGCCCAACTGATGAACAACGCAGGTATCATGGGAGCCTACGAACCGCAAGAGCTGAAAGAAGAACTCAGCAAGCTGAACGCAACCTGCCACGTGACAGCCGATGAAGACAACCTCTACATCATCATGGAGGGCTACGAAGCCACCCTGCCGCAAGCCTGCCAGCTACTTTCACGCCAGATTCTGATGCCGAAATTGGACGAAAAGCAACTGGCACGTCTGAAAGGTTCGGCAATGGGTATGCGCCAGCAGCGTAAAGACAACGTCAGCATCCTGAACGAAGCGCTGCGCCAGTACATGCTCTACGGAGAGAAATCAGACTACATCAAGGAGCTGACCGACAAGGAGATTTACGAATTGCAGATTTCAGAACTGACGGGCGACATCAACCGTGCCTCCAACTACGAGGCAAAGGTATTCTTTACCGGAACACTCCCCTTCGACCAAGTATACGACATCCTGAGCAAGAACCTCCCGTTGGTAGCCAACGAACGCCCGTCCAACTCCCCGCAGGCAAAGGAGATGATGCCGGTAACCGAAAACACCGTCTACTTCCTGCCTAACAACGATGCAGAACAAGCCCAAATCCACCTCTACATCCCGATGCAGAAGGCTGACAAGAAGGACGACGTGCTGCGTAGCGCATTCAACCAGTACTTCGGTCTCGACTTCACCGGCATCGTTCTGAACGAAATACGCGAAAAACGCTCCATGGCCTATACAGCCTACGCATTCGTCGGCACGCAAGGCATAGCTGGAAAAGCAAGCTACCTGCGCGGCTACATCGGTACCCAGAACGACAAGGCAAACGATGCATTGGACGTACTGATGAGTCTCGTCAATGACATGCCGAAGAATCCGGAACGTATCGGCAACATCAAGAGCTACCTCCGCCAAGCCATGCTGACCAGCCACCCCAGCTTCCGCAACAAAGCTATGGAACTGGTAGACTTGGGCTACAGAGGCTACACGGACGACCCAGCCAAAGAAAACCTGCCGAAAGTAGATGCACTGACCTTTGACGACATCGTGAAGTTCTACGAAGAGAACATCAAAGGCAAACCTTACTGCATCTCCATCATGGGCAACCCGAAGGACATCGACCTGAAGCGGCTGGAGAAATTCGGCAAGGTAGTGAAACTGAACGAACGCAAGCTCTTCAACACGAAGGATGCATTGTTCTAACCTAGTCTTATCTCTTTAGCAATCCTATCCTCGCTCCCTTTAATAAGGGGAACGAGACATATGAAAAATTCCCCGACATTTCGGTTTGAAAATGCCGGGGAATCTTATTTTAAAACATCTGGGAAGTGCTTCTCCGGAATGTCCGAGTTTCACCGGAAAATCCCTGAGGTTTTCAGACTGCAAACAACGGACTACATTTCCTGCTCCTCTTCATTACCCGAAAGGATAGGAAGGCAAATCCTATACTTTACTGCCAGTATACGGGTAACGAACACCGTCACACCACCCACAATCTGGCACACGAAAGACTCCATCCCCAAAAGGTGGCACATCCAGTAGAAGGTTCCTCCCACCACACAAGCCATCGCATAAATCTCCTTCCGGAATATCAGCGGAATTTCGTTGATGAATACGTCACGTATCACACCTCCCGCAGCCCCGGTAATGCTGCCCATGATGATGGCCACCCAGAAGGGATAGCCCAGCGCGATGCTCTTGCCCACACCAACGACCGTGAACAGTGCCAGGCCGATACTGTCGAATATGAAGAATGTATTGTGCAGATGGATGAGATGCTTACCGAAGAGGATGACCCACAACAAGGCCAGTCCGGTACAAATCAAATAAATAGGGTCCGTCATCCAACCCGGGGTGACGTCCAGCAGCAGGTCGCGTATCGTACCGCCTCCGATGGCCGTCACAAAACCCACCACATACGCTCCAAACCAGTCGAACCGCTTGGCCGAGGCCAGACGTATGCCACTAATGGCAAAGGCAAATGTGCCAATGAAATCGAGTATCTGAACAAATGTTGGCATTATCACTTTGAGAATTAAAAATTAAAAATTAAACAAGTGCTTCGAGTATCCAAAATTAAATCCGAGTATCCAAAACCGAAAAAGATAATACATATTTCAACAGACACTCTGAAAATAATAGGCAAAGTAACAAATAATTTCCCTAAGAAAGCGTATTTTTGTATCGACATTTTTTTACCAATTACGCCAATGAAAATAACAATCGTATCGGGCGCACGCCCCAACTTCATGAAAATAGCCCCCATCTGCCGCGCCATCGACGCCGCCAGAGAGGCAGGAAAGAACATCTCCTACCGCATCGTCTACACCGGTCCGCAGGATGACACCAGCCTGGATGCCTCGCTCTTCTCCGACCTCTCTATGAGGAAACCGGATGCCTGCCTCGGCGTCACCGGACATGACCACTCGCAGGTGGCAGCCTCCATCATGCTTGCCTTCGAGCGCGAGTTGGACGGGCACCCAGCACAAGTCGTACTGGTGGTAGATGACATGACCGCCACCATGAGTTGCTCCATCGTCGCCAAGAAGCGCGGGCTGAAGGTGGCGCACGTCATAGCAGGCACGCGCTCCTTCGACATGAACATGCCCCGCGAAGTGAACCGAACCATCGTGGACGCCATCTCCGACTATCTCTTCACTGCCGGCATGGTGGCCAACCGCAATCTCAACCAAGAGGGTATGATACCCGACTATATCCACTACGTGGGCAACATACTGATTGACACCATCCGCTTCAACCGCCACCGCCTGGTGCAGCCCATGTGGTTCTCCAGCCTCGGCCTGCGGAAAGGAAACTACTTGCTACTAACCCTCAACCGCCGTGACCTGCTGGCAAAGAAGGCCGTGCTGCACTCCCTGCTCCAAACCGTCATCGAAAAAGCCGACGGCATGCCTATCGTCGCCCCTCTGCACCCCTATGTACAAAAGGCAGTGAAGTCACTGGGACTGGATGCCCCTAACCTGCACATCCTGCCTCCACAGAGCTACCTGCACTTCGGGTTCCTCATCAATCAGGCACGGGGCATCGTCACCGACTCGGGCAACATTGCCGAAGAAGCCACCTTCCTTGACGTCCCCTGCATCACCCTCAACACCTACGCCGAGCATCCCGAAACCTGGCGTATCGGTACCAACGAGCTGGTCGGCGAAAACTCCTTCGCCCTCTCCGCCTCGCTCGACAAGCTGCTGCACGGAGAATGGAAGCACGCCATCCTACCCGACCGCTGGGACGGACGGACGGCGGAACGCATCGTACAGACACTACTGAACGGCAACAATTCATAATCCTCCATAAATTCTATCCCAAGCTTGCAAACGTCTATCCCAAACCTACGGACGCTTATCCCAAGCTTGGGTCTTTCTATCCCAAGGCTTGGGATAGAGCTTTCTCCATACATTGCGCAACTTTATCCTTTATATCCGGCAACTTCTCTACAAGGATTCCGTACATTTTTTATCTGTATCCAGCAAACAAGACATACGACTTTCACGTTCATTTAACCATATCTCCCGTTTCTTTAGTCTATATTTGCTTCTTGATTAACCTTAATTTGTTAACTTTGTGCCCGAATTATCTGTAACTTATGAAGCAAAGATATATAATTTATGCCCTTTTCCTGCTGTCACTGTTTGTCTCCATCAGCGCATCCGCCCAAATTAAGGGTGTCATCACAGACTCTCTCACGAACGAACCGCTGATGTATATCACCGTACAGTATGAAGGGAAAGGTGTAGGCGGCATCTCCAACGCAAACGGTGAATACCAGGTTGAAACCCACAAAGGCTGGGATGAGCTGACATTCTCCGCTGTAGGTTATATCACCAAGAAAGTGAAACTGAATCCCGGTACCCGGGTGCTGAACGTCAAGTTGCAACCGGACGACATCATGCTCTCCGAGGTCGTCGTGAAACCTAAGAAGGAGAAATATTCCCGCAAGAACAACCCCGCCGTGGAGTTTATGAAGAAGGTCATCGAGAACAAGAAGGCCTTGAAACTGGAAGAGAACGACTACTATCAGTATCAGAAATATGAAAAGATGAAGATGTCGCTCAACGACGTTACCCCCGACAAAATGGAGAAAGGTATTTACAAGAAATTCTCCTTCTTCAAAGACCAGGTGGAGGTATCGCCCAAGACCAACAAGATGATTCTACCCATCTCCATCAAGGAGACGGCGAGCAAGACCATTTTCCGTAAAAGCCCCAAGAGCGAAAAGACCATCATCGAAGGCATGAACTCCACTGGTATCGAAGAGTTCTTCAACACCGGAGACATGCTGGGGACCATCCTTACGGACGTATTCTCCGACATCAACATCTACGACGACGACATCCGGCTGCTGCAACGCCGCTTCGTCAGCCCCATCGGTCGCGGAGCCATCAGCTTCTATAAGTACTATCTGATGGACACACTCATGGTGGACAAGCAGGAGTGCGTCCATCTGACTTTCGTTCCGCAGAACCCGCAGGACTTCGGTTTCACGGGGCACCTTTACGTGGTGAAGGACTCCACCTATGCCGTGAAGAAATGTACCATGAACCTACCCAAGAAGACGGGTGTCAACTTCGTGGAAAACCTCGACATCGTGCAGCAGTTCGAACAACTGCCCGACAGCAACTGGGTGTTGACCGACGACGACATGACCGTGGAACTACACTTCGTGAAAGGTATCCAAGGCCTGGAAGTGCAACGGACCACCAAATACAGCGACTATCAATTCACGGAAATAGAGCCCCGCCTCTTCCGTCTGAAAGGAAACGTCATCAAGGAAGCGAACATGCTTGCCAAGAGCGACGAATACTGGGCGAAAGTCCGCCAAGTACCCCTCACCAAGAAAGAGAGCACGATGGACGTATTCATGAACCGCATCGAGCAGATTCCCGGCTTCAAGTACGTTATCTTCGGGGCGAAAGCCTTGATTGAGAACTTCGTGGAGACGGGTGGCAAGAAGCATCCCAGCAAGTTCGACTTCGGTCCCATCAACACGATGATAACCAGCAACTACGTCAACGGCACGCGCTTCCGTCTGAGCGGTATGACAACAGGTAACCTTGACCCGCATTGGAGCCTGAGCGGCTACGGTGCCTACGGAACCAAGGACAAGAAATGGTTCTACTCCGGACAGGTGGCCTACTCCTTCAACAAGCGCGAATACGTATTGTGGGAGTTCCCGAAACACTATATCGCCTTCAAGTACACCTACGACGTGATGTCTCCCATGGACAAGTATCTCGCCACGGACAAGGACAACTTGTTTGTCGGCTGGAAATGGACGACGGTGGACCAGATGTCCTACATGCGCGACGCCACGCTGACTTACGAGCTGGAGACCAATACCGGCTTCTCCGTACAGGCCATGGCGCGCCATCGTAACGACCAGCCTGCCGGACAATTGCAATACTGGAAGAACAACGGAGGGACACCCGGACAATGGGACGAAAAAAATACGTTGGTGCACGACATCACCACCACCGAGCTGGGTGTGACTTTGCGTTACGCTCCCGGTGAGACCTTCGTCAACACCAAGCAACGCCGCGTGCCCGTATCGTTGGATGCGCCCACCTTCACCCTCTCCCACACCGCCGGATTCAAGGGCGTGCTGGGTGGAGAGTATAACTTCAACCTGACGGAAGCCAGCATCCGCAAGCGCTTCTGGCTCGGCTCGTGGGGCAAGCTGGACGTAACGGCACGTGCCGGTGCGCAATGGAACACCGTTCCCTTCCCCCTGCTGAACCTGCCGATGGCGAACCTCTCGTACATCACGCAGAACAACGAGTCCTTCAACCTCATCAACAACATGGAGTTCCTGAACGACCGCTACGCCTCCCTCAACCTAAGCTACGACATGAACGGAAAACTCTTCAACCGCATCCCGCTCATCAAGAAGCTGAAGTGGCGCGAGATGTTCCGCATCCGTGGCTTGTGGGGCACGCTGACGGACAAGAACAACCCGTACAAGAGCAACAATCCCGACTTATTCCTCTTCCCCATGCGCGACGGTGTACCCACCAGCCACGTCATGGGCAAGACTCCCTATGTGGAAGCCAGCGTAGGTATCTACAATATCTTCAAACTGCTCCACATAGAATATGTACGTAGGCTGACCTATACGGACATACCGGGAGTGAAGAAGGGCGGTATACGCTTCATGATATTAATGATATTTTAAGAGTTACATACTATGCAACCATTAGCAGAACGGCTTAGACCAAGAACATTAGATGAATATATCGGTCAGAAACATTTAGTGGGACCAGGTGCAGTGCTGCGTAAGATGATTGATGCAGGACGTATCTCTTCGTTTATCCTATGGGGTCCTCCGGGAGTGGGAAAGACAACCTTGGCGCAGATTATCGCCAACAAGCTGGAAACTCCTTTCTATACGCTCAGTGCCGTGACCAGCGGCGTGAAGGACGTGCGCGACGTGATAGAGCGCGCCAAGAGCAACCGTTTCTTCTCGCAAGCCAGTCCCATCCTCTTCATTGACGAGATACACCGCTTCAGCAAATCGCAGCAAGACTCACTGCTGGGAGCCGTGGAGCAAGGCACCGTGACGCTGATAGGCGCCACCACGGAGAACCCTTCGTTCGAGGTCATCCGCCCGCTGCTGTCCCGCTGCCAGCTCTATACCTTGAAGTCACTGGAGAAGGACGACCTGCTGGAACTGCTGCAACGTGCCATCACCACAGACACCGTGCTGAAGGAACGGAAGATAGAACTGGAAGAAACCACCGCCATGCTCCGCTTCAGCGGAGGAGACGCCCGCAAGCTGCTCAACATCCTCGAACTGGTGGTAGACTCCGAAGCCGCAGACCCTGTCCTCATCACCGACGACATGGTGACCGAACGCCTGCAACAGAACCCTCTTGCCTACGATAAGGACGGCGAGATGCACTACGACATCATCTCCGCCTTTATCAAATCCATTCGCGGCAGCGACCCGGATGGCGCCATCTACTGGCTGGCGCGCATGGTCGAAGGAGGTGAAGACCCTGCCTTCATAGCCCGCCGCCTCGTCATCTCCGCCTCCGAAGACATCGGACTGGCCAACCCCAACGCACTGCTGCTTGCCAACGCCTGCTTCGACACGCTGATGAAAGTGGGATGGCCCGAAGGACGTATCCCACTGGCAGAAGCCACCATATACCTTGCCACCAGCCCCAAGAGCAACTCCGCCTATATGGCCATCAACAATGCCCTGGAACTGGTACGTGAAACGGGCAACCTCCCCGTCCCCCTGCACCTGCGCAACGCCCCTACCAAGCTGATGAAGCAGTTGGGCTACGGCGAGAAGTACAAGTACGCTCACGACTACCCCGGCAACTTCGTCAAGCAGCAATTCCTGCCCGACGAATTGAAAGACCGCCGTATCTGGGAGCCACAACTCAACCCTGCCGAGCAGAAGCACAAGGAACGGATGCAGCAACTCTGGGGAGAGGAAAAGAAATGGTAAACTATCAATTAAAATTAAAAGTTAGAGATTAAAACTCGGATACAGAAAATCCCCACAACAAATAACTTATAACTCCATGAATATAGTAGTATTAGACGGCTATGCCGCCAACCCCGGCGACCTTTGCTGGGACGAATTGCAAGCCTTGGGCGAGTGCACCATCTACGACCGCACCGCCCCTGCGGAAGTATTGGAACGCGCCGCTGGTGCAGAAATCCTGCTGACCAACAAAACCGTGCTCACCGCTGAGCACATGACGGCACTGCCCGAACTGAAATACATCGGTGTGCTGGCTACCGGATACAACATCGTAGACACCGCCGCTGCCAAAGAACGCGGCATCATTGTCACCAATATTCCCGCCTACAGCACCGACTCCGTTGCCCAGATGGTCTTTGCCCATATTCTGAACATCACCCAGCAAGTGCAACACCACTCTGAAGAGGTGCACCGAGGCCGCTGGACAGCAAGCAAGGACTTCTGCTTCTGGGACACGCCGCTCATCGAACTGCGCGAAAAAAAGCTCGGAATCGTAGGCCTGGGGCACACCGGCTTCACCACCGCCCGCATCGCCATCGGCTTCGGTATGAAGGTATGTGCCTACACCTCCAAGACCAACTTCCAGCTTCCTCCCGAAATCCGCAAGATGGAGCTGGACGAGTTGTTCCGCGAATGTGACATCATCAGCCTGCACTGTCCCCTCACCGACTCCACCCGCGAGATGGTGAATGCAGAACGGCTCCGGCTGATGAAGCCCACCGCCATCCTCATCAATACCGGACGCGGCTCGCTCATCAACGAACAAGACCTTGCCAATGCACTTAACAACGGCACCATCTATGCCGCCGGCGTAGACGTACTCTCGCAGGAGCCTCCCCGTGCCGACAATCCATTGCTCTCTGCCCGTAACTGCTACATCACTCCGCACATTGCCTGGGCAAGCACGGCCGCGCGCGAACGCCTCATGCTGATTATGCTCGAAAACATCAAAGCCTACCAAGACGGCAAGCCGGTGAACGTAGTGAATAAATAACAGACATTACAGCATCTCTTCGCTGTATATCCCGGTGGAAGAGATGCTGTAACAAGCTCTGTATGGCAGGGTACCATAACAAAACAAACAAGCAAACAACATGGGAAAGTCCGCCGTAAAAGGTCTGTTCTACATCTGCCTGATAGCAGCAACATTTGTTTTGGCCACCATCACCATAGTGGCAGCCTTCTCAGGAAACGTGGCTCCGGTCGATTCCGCCATCATGCCATTACTGGGGCTGGCAGTGCCCGTACTCCTGATTGTCAATCTGATAACGGCACTCTGCTGGGCATTGGCCCATAAGCGCTGGGCACTGGTTCCGCTGGCGGCATTCTTCTGCAACTGGGGATATCTGACGTCTGTCTTCCAGCTCCACCTGCCGAAAGACAAAACCCCGGCAGGCAAGTATCTGAAGATAGCCACCTACAACATACACAACTTTGGAGGTGAGATTACCGGTTATTCCTGCAAGGAGATAGCCCGGTACATGCAGCAGGAGGGCGTGGATGTGCTGTGCTTCCAGGAGTTCGGAGACAACAGCGACTTCCCCACGGACAGCATACGGCGCATACTCTCGCATTGGTCACACGCGCTCATCCCTTCCGAAGACTCCAAAGGCGTACTGCCTATCGCCGTATTCAGCCGCTATCCATTGGCGAACCACCGTTTCATTACTTACCAGCGCAGCTCCAACTGTAGCATGATGTGCGATGTAGTGATGGATACGGATACCATACGTCTGATAAACAACCACTTGCAGACCACCAGCGTCAGCCAGAAGCGCAGGAAGTGGGAACGCGAGCTGGCCACCGACGACACCCGCCGCGAAGTCCAGGCAGCCAAAGATGCCGCAGGCACCCTGCACGAAAACTTCGTGAAACGGACCACACAGGCTTATGTCATCAGCCACTACGCCAAGGCCAGCCCCTATCCCGTGCTGTTATGCGGCGATTTCAACTCGATACCTTCCTCCTACACCTACCACCATTTGAGGAAAACCCTCAAAGACGGATTCCGCACTGCCGGAAACGGATACATGTACACCTACCGCTATGCCAAACGCATGTTGCGTATTGACTACATCTTCCACTCCCCCAGTCTGAAGGGTATTGCATACTACTCTCCGGACCTGGATTTGTGCAGCGACCACAATCCAGTGATTATGGAGGTTGAAATACAATAAAGTAAAGAAAGCCCAAAACAGCAAGGGCTATCCCGGAATTTCCGGGACAGCCCTTGCCTCATCATATTCCGCCATTCAGCGGAGGTTGTCTACATCCGGTTAGTTGAACACATAACGGATGCCGACTTGCAACTTCCAGCATTCGCTGTAGTTCTGATAGGTGTCGTAAGTCTTGGTAGGATATTCACCGTTCACCTTATACATGGAGAATACCGGAGTCAGATCAGTGACGCTCTTCACCCCTTCATACTTCAGGATTCGGTTGCTGTTGGAAACGGTGTTGGTCTTGGAGATACCCCATTTGGAGTTAATAAGATTACCCACGTTCATGATGTCGAAACTCAACTGGAAGCAATGCTTGGTCTTGCCAATCTTGAATTCAAAATCCTCCAGCAGACGGAAGTCAAAGCGGTGCACCCACGGAGCACGGGCAGCATAAGCCTCGGCATACTGTCCTTTGTGATTCTTCAGGTACGAATCCTGCTCTACGAATTTCCAGAAAGCAACGCGGTCTTCCTCTGTCTTGAAGTTGATTTCACTATCGTCCTTCGGAATGTACATCAGGTCGTTGTTGATGCCGTCACCATTCATGTCATTGGTGTAGCAGAAGCTGTAACCGCCGGAAGAATAACCGGAATAGAACAGATTCAGGTGCGTACCGCGAAGCAGGCCTTTGTGTCTGAAGGGAATGTAGTAGCCCACGGAAGCAATCACCTTGTCGGGAACCACATACTGTGAACGTTGTGCATCCACATAATTGGAACCGTCAATCGTGTTCAGTCCCTGCCAAGTAGAGATGGGGTCGCTGCCCGGAAGACCGGAAACTTCTTTGGACTCCGTGTGCGTATAAGCCAGCATCAGCATCAGGTCGTCCAACGGCTGGGCATTCACCGTGATGTTTGCCGTATAGCCGTAGCCTTTGGATGTATTGTCGAGCACCACGGCATTCTTGCCATTGTAATGCACGAAGTCGCCTGCATATTTCACATTCTTATCGGGGTTGTCATAAAGAGAATAAGAGTACACCATGCGGTTATCCGCACCATTGAAACGTTGCATACCTGTATGCAGCAGTTCCGTAGTTGTCACCTCTTTTCCATCAGCGCCCTTGACGGTGGTCAGCTTATTGTATTTCCATTCGTCGGGGTTCTTGATATTGATATTGTTGATGGTAACGGCATTCACATTCTTTGTAAACATGAACTCTCCCGTCACGGTCAAGGGGAAAGATACGGGTACCTGATAATCCACCGCAATAGACGACTTCCACACCTGTGGCATCTTGAAGTCCTTGGCCACACCCGAAATCTTACTCCCCGCCACGTGTTTCTCAATCGTGGTGGGGAGGTTGAACTTGTCGATTATCTGGTTCATGTCCGTAATCATGCCACCTGCCAACTGATCCAGACGGGAATCGTGGCCCACCACTTTTCCATTGTCATATTGGGTCTTAAAGGTAACAGAGTTCTGTACCATAGAAGCATTGGTCGGCATATTGGTGAAGAAAACCAACGGCAGACGTCCCGTAAACACACCCGTACCTCCACGTACTTTCAGCGACTTGTCCTTGAACACATCCCAAACGAAACCTACACGGGGAGAAATCTGCCATCTGGAATCCGGCCACTTGCCGGTGTCGATGTGCTGCCCGTCGAAGTCAAGCTCATAGATGGCATCGTTTCTCTGGAGGTCGTCGTTGTCGAACATCAAGTTGTCGAAACGGATACCGTAGGTCAGTTTCAGACTGTTGCCGAGATTCCATTCATCTTGGGCATAGAAGCCAAGCTGGTTGAAGGTAACCTGGGCATTGGGGTTGGCCACACCGTTGAAACCATAAGTCAAAGCGAATGATTCGGGAGCTGCGCCACTCAGGAAATCTTCCAGACTGTTGTAGCGATAGTATCCCGTACCGTTACGCATATAGGCGTTATTGGCAAACTGGTGCTCGTAGCTAAGGCCTGCCGTCAGCTTGTGGTTACCGGTGAAGAAGGTGAAGTTATCGGTAATGTTCGTAATCTTGTTCTTCACACCATTGTTGTAAGTGAACAGCTCGTAACCGGCACTCATATACGGTTCCAGAATCTGGTTTCCATTCTCGTCCTTGCCTGCCATGATGTCAATGAAGGGGAAAGGAGAAGAATTGGTGCCGCGCATGTCCTCAATATTGGTGTAGGTAAACAGCAACTGATTGGAAATCTTATCGGTGAAACGACTATTCAAATCTGCCGCCCAAGACTGCACCTTGTTGTCCATAGAATACATGCTGTTGGCAAACGCCATAGACTGCGTACCTACGCGGTAAGTATTGTTCAAACGATATCCCGTATCGGAAGAGTTACCGTTCGGGGCATTCCAAGCCGTATTCTTCGTATTGTTGTAGCGGAGACTCAAGCGATGGCGGTCCGTAATGTTCCAGTCGATGCGGGCCAGCAGCTTGGTGTTCTCCTCGTCGGCAGGGAAATTGGTGTAGGAGCCTGCATCATAGCCGTATTTGTCCTTCAGATGGTTGTACACCTTCTCCATGTCCGACTTCAGTGTACGGGACACCATACCTTTCGCATCTTCGCCGTCCTCGCGCGCGCGATACTTTATAACCTCTCCCGGAGTCTTCTCTTTTTCGTAGTTCACAAAGAAGAACAACTTGTTCTTGATGATGGGACCACCCAGCGTGAAGCCGTAGGTGGTCTTGGACTCATCGGAACGTGCTCCCAGGTCCTCGCCGTTGATGCGGTTACCACGCATGTCCTGGTTGCGGTAATAGGTATAGGCAGTACCTCTGAATGTGTTCGTACCACTCTTGGTGATGGCATTGATGCCACCGCCGATGAAGTTCGTCTGGCGTACGTCGAACGGGGCGACAACTACCTGCACTTCTTCGATGGCATCCATCGAGATGGGATTTCCGCCACCGGGAAGGTTGGAACTCAGTCCAAAGTTGTTGTTGAAGTTGGCACCGTCGATGGTGAAATTCGTGGAACGTCCGTCACCTCCGGCAAAGCTCATGCCGTTGGCGTAGGGAGAAAGGCGGGCGATGTCGCTGATACTGCGGTTCACGGTAGGGAGCTGCGTTATCTGTGCAGAAGAGATGTTGGTAGTGGCACCCGTCTTTTCGGCGGTAAACTTGGTCTTGGCAGCCGTCACAATCACTTCGTTCAGCAGCTCGGAAGATTCGCTCATCTCTACGTTCAGGTTATACACCTCGCCCAGTTGGAGAGTGATGTCCTTATAAATAACTGTCTGATAGCCGATATAGGAAATCTCTACCCGATAGGGACCACCGGTGCGCATACCCTGGATGGAATAGCGTCCGTCGACATTGGTCACGGTTCCGTAGCGCGAACCGGAAGGCTGGTGCACCGCCTGGACAGTGGCACCAATAATGGGCTCATTACTTGCATCCGCCACCTTACCCGCCATAGAAGCTGTGGTGACCTGCGCATCTACACCCACGGTGGCCAGTAGCAGCAGCACCGTCAGTATAATTCTTACTCTCTTTAACATAATGTCTTTTAAATTAGTTTCTTAAAACGTTATATTTCTTAAAACATTGGCAAAGATACGCAAAATTATATATAAAGGCATTACAACGCGATTACATTTTTTAAGAATTTATTCAATACAAGGCAGTACCACTGTGAAACGGCTTCCACGGCCTTCCTCGGACTGGAGTTCGATGCGTCCTCCCATCTTTTCGACAATGAGCACACAGATGGACAAGCCCAGCCCGACGCCTTGGGAAAACTCGCTGCGCTTGTAGAAACGCTCGAAAATCATCTTCTGCTCGCTGTGCGGAATGCCTATGCCGGTGTCTTCCACATAAAGATGTACCTCGCTCATGCCGGACGGACAGCAATACCCCAGCCGGATGCTGCCTTCTTTCGTAAACTTGTTGGCATTGTTCAGGAAGTTGGTGAGTACCTGTGTCAGTCGCATGGGGTCTACATTCACCTGCACATCTTCGGGAGGGAAATCCTTGAGGAACTGCAACGGCGGCCGGATAAGCAGGCTATGCGTCTGATAGACGTCATCGAGCAACCGGCACACGCTCTCCCGCTGAAAGGTGAACGAGAGATTACCCGACTCGATGCGCGACAGTTCCAGCACATCGCCCACCAGCTTCAGCAGCAGTTTGGTATTGGTGTTGATAATGTCCACAAACTCCTGCCGCTCTTCGTTTGAAAACTCCGGCTCATTGGCCAGCATGTCCGAGAAGCCGACAATGGCATTGAGCGGAGTGCGGATCTCGTGGCTCATGTTGTTGAGGAACGACTGTTTCAGTTCGGCCTGCTCCGCCAGCTCGCGGGATTCTATCAGCTCCTGCTCGTGGTCTTTCAGTTCCTGGATATTCTGCAGCAATCCGGCTATGATGGGTGCGTGTCCGGGGGTGTGGATGGTATTGTAGCTGAACTCCCACCACTGGAACTCACCGGTGAAGTTACAGCGATACTGCCCCTTGTGGTGCGTGCGTTCATGCCTTGCCGCTATGTTCTTGCGGAAGGCGGGTAAGTCGTCGGGATGGATGTAGGGAGTGATTTCATCGAGCAGAAGACGGCCGGGGCGATGATGAATAAGCTCGCAAAACTGCGAGTCGCAGGACACGGAATCTCCCTCCAGTCGCCAGGCGTAGGTAGAATTTCCTTCGATGGCCAGGCAGAGGGTCTCATGCTCGTAGAGGAGGTTTCGCAATGCCTCACGCTTGCGCCTGCGTTCGCGCAGCAGGCTAAAGGAGAGCAAGACTATCACCGTCAGCACGAAGACAGCGCCCAAGATGGAACCGATAAGTATAGGATAGCGATAGCGCTCCGAAAAAGGGATATACATCACAGTGTACTCTGCCGGAATGCTCTCGAGCGGGATACCATACTTCTGCAGCACATGCCAGTTCAGCACGTACTGCTTGGCGCATTCCGTCACCTGCTGCCGGGGCATCCGCCCTTCGAGGCGTTCCTTGATACCGGTCGCCATGTATCTTATCTGGCTTTCCAGTGGAGTGAAATATCCTCCCAGCAAGTAGTCGGCAAAGCCGAAGCCCTCGTTAATGGTCTGAAACGTGGGATTGTCGAAGAGCATGCCCACACGCTTGGTGGTATAGTCTCGCTTGGTGTAGAGCAGCAACGTATTGTCGCCGCGTCCCAGCCACATCAGATGGCGTATCGCTATGGAGTCGCTCGTCATGCGCACAATCTTCGTGGTGTCCAGCAACACGTCTATGTTCTGCCGTTTCAGTATAGGGCTGATAGTCTCCCTCTCGCGCACACGGTGATAGGAGGAACCGGCAAAGTAAGCACCCTCGGTAGAGGTCACGATGGCGAACCCCTGCCCACGGCACTGCTCATTCAACGCATGCCATATCTTGCGGTCCAGAAACACTTGTCCGTTCATCAGGCAGATGCGCGACTTTCCCATGATACTCTCTATCATGCGTATGGTACGCAAGTAATCGGGCGTGTCGGCATAGCCCGTGATGTTGGGGTATTGCAGGAGCAGAGATATGTTGGGATAGTTCACACCGCTGAACACAACGGGTATTTCATGCGCCAACGGGTGTCTGCATGCCATCAGCGCATAGGCAGCCTGGTCGTCGAGCACGGCTATCAACTCGGCTCCCCAGGCAGAGAGGTCGTCCACGAAACCAGCCATACGGAGGTTTTCTGCCTCCTCCATGTAGCGGTCGCAATCCAGATAGTATTCGCGTACATCGCAGTCCAAGCCGAGAAGACTGAACTCTCTTTGCAACAGTTCCAAAGCCTTCGCAGCAGGTGGATAGCCCGGCTCGAAAGAGTGTATCAGCGCAATACGCCGCGTCTCCGCATGGGCAGGGTGTGCACACACGAGGCAGAGAGAAAGAATCAATATGTATCCGGCAACTGCCTTTATGTGCTTCATATCCGGAAGGTCCTTTTCGACTTGTATCAGCAAAGATACGAATGTTTTTTAAGAATAACGGACTATTCCTTCTGTTTCTGTAACAAAGAATACGTTTTCTTAAATCATTGACACATGCCAACTTATCTTTCAAAGGATTTACTGAATATCCCTGGAGAACCGATTCTTCGTCCAGTATCCAAAGTAGAGATCTATTTGTTATTAACCTTCGGCAACACCGCATTCAGTACCATATATCCCAACATACCGGCAACAATCGTTCCCAGCAATACACCAAACTTCGCCTGGTTCAGCAGATCCGGATATTCTCCTGCAAAAGAAAGGTTGGCAATAAATAAAGATACCGTAAAACCAATCCCCCCCAACAAGGATACTCCGGCAACACTTCTCCAATTCATTCCCGGAGGCATCGAGGACAAACCACTCTTGACCGCCAGCCAGGTAAACAGAAAAATACCGATAAACTTACCAAGAAGCAATCCTGCAGCCACCGCTATACTAACAGCTCCAACAACGCCACCGCCTCCACTGAACACCACACCAGCATTGGCAAAAGCAAAAAGCGGCAGTATCACAAAGTTTACCGTACCATGCAAATTGTCTTCCAAGGATTGCAAAGGACTAATCACATAATCAGAAGCGCGTTCTACTTGTTTTAGAGTGGCAATCTGCTCATTGGTCAATATAATATTATCCGATTTGGAAACCGGAAAATCACCGATGATATCGCGGATACGCTTAATGTATTTCCCGGCATCCAAACGGGGACGAGCCGGTATCACAAAAGCCAGTATCACTCCGGAAATAGTGCTATGAATGCCCGACTGAAGGAACAAATACCAAATAATCAGCCCGATAAGTAGGAAAAATATCTTCTGTGTCATACCGAATTTCCCCATATAGTAAAGGAAGAAATAAAGGACAGCGGCTACAATTAGGTATCCGTAAGCCACTTCGGAGCTATAGAAAATAGCAATAACCAAAATACCGCCAATATCATCAACTACTGCAAATGCCGTCAGAAAAATTTTCAGACTCAGAGGCACCCGCTTACCCAGCAGACTGAGTACCCCCAATGAAAAAGCAATATCCGTAGCCATCGGTATAGCCATGCCGCGCGTTTCCGGAGTGCCCTGAACGACCAGAAGTGAATAGACAATGACCGGCACCAGCATACCGCCACACGCCGCTACAAAAGGTAAAGAGGCTTTACGAAAAGAAGAAAGTTCACCCACCAGCAGTTCCCGCTTTATCTCCAACCCCACAGCCAGAAAGAAAACAGTCATCAGGCAGTCGTTTATAAACTCAATCATTTTCAACGGATGACCGCCATGGGAGAACAAGTTGAAGTCTCCGATACGCAGATGCAGTTCCTGCAAAAGAAAGCCCTGATACAGCGGAGCCATCGGCGAATTAGCAATAACAGCCGCCAAAATAGCCATCAAAAACAGCAAGATGCTCGCCGCTATATTCAGCGACGAGAAGTTTTTCACAGTACGCAAAATAATCATAAAGAAGTATATTTGATTTAAGATTTCATCCTTTCGACATCAATCCAGCTTCAAGACTGCAAGGAACGCTTTCTGAGGTACTTCCACATTACCAATCTGTTTCATACGCTTCTTACCTCTCTTCTGTTTCTCAAGCAATTTTCGTTTACGACTCACGTCACCTCCATAACATTTGGCCGTTACGTCCTTACGCACAGCCTTAATCGTTTCCCGGGAAATAATCTTGGCACCGATAGCAGCCTGAATGGCGATATCGAACTGCTGTCTCGGAATCAGGTCTTTCAACTTTTCGCACATCCGGCGTCCCAATTCGTAGGCATTGTCAAAGTGTGTCAAGGTAGAAAGAGCATCCACCGGCTCACCGTTCAGCAAAATATCCAGCTTCACCAGTTTGGAAGGACGAAAACCGTTGGGATGATAGTCAAAAGAGGCATATCCCTTAGAGATACTCTTCAATTTATCATAGAAATCGATAACTATTTCGCCAAGAGGCATATCATAGTATATTTCTACACGGTTACCTGAAATATATTCCTGCTTCACCAGCTCGCCACGCTTGCCCAGACAAAGAGTCATGATAGGGCCGATGTAATCAGTGGCGGTAATCACCGAGGCACGGATATAGGGCTCCTCAATACGGTCTATCATGGTAGGGTCGGGCATGCTGCCGGGGTTATGCACTTCAGTCATATTTCCCTGCTTGTCATAGATATTGTAGGAAACGTTGGGCACAGTGGTGATAACGTTCATGTCAAATTCACGGTCAAGGCGTTCCTGCACAATCTCCATATGGAGCAGCCCAAGGAAACCGCAACGGAAACCAAAGCCCAAAGCTAATGAAGACTCAGGCTGGAAAGTCAGCGAAGCATCATTCAACTGCAACTTCTCCAAAGAAGAACGCAAGTCCTCGAAATCTTCTGCCTCGATGGGGTACACACCGGCAAAAACCATCGGCTTCACCTCCTCAAAACCGGCGATGGCCTCTTCGCAAGGACGGGCAATATGCGTAATCGTATCGCCTACTTTCACTTCCTTAGAGGTTTTGATACCCGAGATGATATAGCCCACATCCCCCGTACGCAACTCCGGACGTGGCATCATTTCCATTTTGAGCACTCCGATTTCATCCGCATCATATTCTTTGCCTGTATTGAAGAATTTCACTTTATCCCCTTTACGAATCACACCGTTCACTATCTTGAAATATGCAATGATACCACGGAAAGAATTGAAGACAGAATCGAAAATCAACGCCTGCAACGGAGCTTCCTCGTCACCCTCCGGATGAGGGATACGCTCAATGACCGCAGCCAGAATCTCTTCCACTCCCATGCCTGTTTTGCCGGAAGCACGGATAATCTCATCACGCTTGCAACCCAACAGTTCGACGATCTCATCCTCCACTTCCTCGGGCATGGCGCTTGCCATGTCACATTTGTTGATGACGGGAATAATCTCCAAATCATGCTCAATCGCCATATAGAGGTTTGAAATGGTCTGCGCCTGCACTCCTTGCGAAGCATCTACAATAAGCAAGGCTCCTTCACAAGCGGCGATGGAACGTGACACCTCGTACGAGAAGTCAACGTGTCCCGGAGTGTCTATCAAGTTCAGAATATACTTTTCGCCTTTATATGTATACTCCATTTGTATGGCATGGCTCTTGATGGTGATACCTCTTTCCTTCTCAAGGTCCATGTCATCCAGCATCTGTCCGTTAGTTACTTGTATAGTATTGGTAAATTCCAGCAGACGGTCTGCCAAAGTTGATTTACCGTGGTCGATATGGGCAATAATGCAAAAATTTCGTATATTCTTCATTGTCAATAACTATCTATTAATTGGGTGCGCAAAGATAGTGAAAACAGAGCAAATAAAAAAAATGCGTTGATAACATATTCATGTACCAACGCATCTTTTTATAACATTCCAATCAATTCCTTGCTTAGTTCAGCTTTACAAACAATTCGCCTTCCACTTCAGAAGTAGAGACCTTGTCTTCTCTTAACAACCAGCCCAATCCCAGGAAGAAGTCCTTGTCGATCAGTTTAGTTGCTTTCTTGATTTGCTTGTGAGTCAAGCCATCTGTGCCATTCAGTGCAGTCCAAATCTGTCCTGCAACATTACCAGCTTTTTCTTTTAACATTTCTATTTGCTTTTAGTTAAACGTTATCCTCATCTCCAAAGATAGAGATGTCGGTGTTTTTATATCGCTGCAAAGATAGGTATATTTATGTTATACAACACGTTATTAGGCACTTTTTTTCTTACTAAGGGGTAAAAAAGTTCTTTTTTCTTACTTTGAGGACGTTTTTTCCAGGTATTCGGTCCAAATTTGGGCAGCTACCTCTACCATCCTGGCACACGGGCGTTTAGCATAATACTGCTCGGTACGGGCTTCCGGAACGGACGAACCTTCCGGTTTTCTCAACCCCAACAATTCAGCACATATCAAAGAGCCATTTCGTTTCTTGAATTCAGCAGCCAGCTCCTGCACCAACGCATAGTTTGCCGCCTTACCTTCACGGTCCTTGCCTTCCACAGCTCCTTTTTCCAATCCGGCCAATAGGAACATGCCGCATGCAGCACCGCATGTCTGCCTCATACGACCTATGCCACCACCAAAAGAGGCGGACATCCGGAAAGCCTGCTCTTCTGTAAAACCATACATATCTGCAAAAGCTCCCACTACCGATTGCGAACAGTTATAGCCACTCTTGAAAAGCTCCACAGCTTTTTCGATTCTGTCTTTTGTTTCCATCATCATTATTCTGTAATTTCCAACAACATCGGACAATGGTCCGAATGAACAACGTCACCCAATATTCTCGCCTCCTTCAACATCGGGCGCACCGGTTCACTCACCATGCAATAATCAATGCGCCACCCTTTGTTCTTGGCACGTGAATTAAAGCGATAGCTCCACCACGTATATTCCTGCTTGTCGGGATGAAGCCAACGGAAGGAATCTATGAATCCCGCATTGAGAAAGCGCGTCATCCACTCCCGCTCTTCAGGCAGGAAGCCACTGTTGGTGGCATTCCTGATAGGGTCGTGAATGTCTATTGCCTCATGGCAGATATTATAATCGCCGCAAAGAATGAGTTTAGGACGCGTACGTTCCAGCTCCAATACATATTCCTGGAATTTCTCCAACCAGACCATCTTAAAGGCCTGGCGTTCATCACCGCTGGTACCGGAAGGATGATAAACACTCACAACGGACACATCGCCGAAGTCGGCACGGATAAAGCGCCCTTCGTTATCGTATTCTTCAATACCCATACCATATTCCACATGGTCCGGTTCTTGCTTGCTCAGAATAGCGACTCCGCTATACCCCTTCTTCTGTGCAGAATATAGGTAATGCTTATACCCCAAAGCATCCAGCGCCTCTGCCGGATACTGTTCCGGTTGCAGCTTTGTTTCCTGCAAACAAAGCACATCCGGCTGCTCTTGTGCCAGCCACTCGGGAAAACCTTTTGTCACGGCAGCCCTCAGCCCATTTACGTTATATGTAATAATCTTCATACTACTTATTTGATTTCTTAAAAATGAATTATTCAAGATGTCAACTCGGATACCAGCAGCATGATATTCAGCACAGTGACCACCACAGCAATGGCATAAAGTACAAATGTACTCCATTTGCTGTTTACATACTGCCCCATCACTTTGCGCGAAGAAGTCAATCCTACTTGCAGGAAAACCGTGAACGGCAGCTGGATGCTCAGTATCATCTGTGAAATCAGCAGTCCTTTGAACGGGTCTCCGATAAAGAAAATCAGCAGCAGTGCAATGCCCAGCGACAGAATCACACCCACCTGCGAGTGACTATCTTTGATATGATAGGATTCTCCGAAAATACCGGCAAAGATAGAACCTGCCGCCATACCGCTGGTTATCGTAGAAGATATACCCGCCATCAGTAATGCCAATGCAAAAACCACGGCAGCACTGCTCCCCAGCAACGGCTCCAGCAAGGATTTGGCCTGCTGCAACTCTTCCACCTGAATACCGCTTTTAAAGAAAGTTGCCGCTGCCAGCAGTATCATGGCACTGTTGATGGCCCATCCCACAATCATAGAGAACAGCGTGTCGAACAATTCATATTTCAACACCTTACGGATGGACGCATCATCTTTCTTATTATATTCATGGCTCTGTATCACTTCCGAATGCAGAAACAGATTATGCGGCATCACCACCGCACCGAGTACACTCATGATAATCAGCATACTCCCATGCGGGAACGAAGGTATCACCCACCCTTGTGCAGCCAGCGGCCAATCTATCTTCACCAGAAACAGCTCATAGATAAAGGAGAGCCCGATAACCGAAACAAAAGCAATGATGGAACGTTCTATCTTCTTGTAGGAATTAGTGAAAAGCATGACGACTACAAATACGGTAGTCAAGATAGAGCCCCATATGATGGGAATGTCAAACAGCATCTGCAAAGCGATGGCACCTCCCAATATCTCTGCCAGCGAAGTCGAGATGGAAGCCAGCACTGCTGTACCCAATATGGGACGCGACACCCAGGAAGGAGTATATTTGGTAGCGGCTTCGGACAAGCACAAGCCGGTTACAATGCCAAGATGCGCCACATTATGCTGCAATACAATCAGCATGATAGTGGATAAAGTCACGACCCACAGCAATGAATAGCCAAATTCAGACCCTGCCGCAAAATTAGATGCCCAGTTCCCCGGGTCAATAAAGCCCACAGTCACCAGCAGTCCGGGACCTATATATTTAAAAACGTCCAGACCGCCCAGATAGCGTTTGTGGTCTCTCCGTTTCAAGTCTTTAAAAATATTCTTCATTGTGTCTGTTCAATTAAGAGCGTAAAAATACTCAAATAATAACAAATACCTCCATGTTAGGTTCAAAAAAAGCCCCTGGCATCTTTCAATGTCAGGGGCTCTCATCCATTCTTTCAGGCAGGAGGCTCAATACCCCATCTCGTGCAATGCCTTGCACAATTGGTCGGGGCAGGAAGTGGAACGTCTTCCGCAGCGAATTCCTTCCAAACGAGCAATCACCGCATCTACCGGCATGCCTTTCACCAAACGTGAAAGTCCTTGCAGGTTTCCATTACATCCACCCCAAAATGCCACTTCTTTCACAATACCATCTTCCACATCCAGTTCGATGTTACTGCTACACGTACCTTGCGTCTTGTATGTATATGTCATTATTCTCCGCCTTCTTCCGGTTTCATGTTAGTATAAACCGTCTGTACATCATCAAACTCTTCGAGACGCTCTATCATCTTGTCGATGGTTTCGCGTTGCTCGGGAGTCACATCCTTCATATCGTTCGGGATATAGGTAAACTCACCGCCGACATCTTCAAAACCGCACTCTTCCAAATGTTTCTGGATAGCTGCATAGCTTTTCGGATCACCATAAATAGTGATAGTACCTTCTTCTTCATCCTCTTCGTAGTCTTCCTCTACGTCATAGTCTATCAAGTCAAGAATGAGTTCCTCCATATCGATACCGTCTTTCTTCTTGAAAGTGAACACGCACTTGTGATCAAACAAGAAAGCCAGTGAACCCATTGTTCCCAAGTTACCGCCGAACTTGTTGAACACGGAACGCACATCGGCTACTGTACGGGTAGTATTATCAGTCAGCGTATCCACAAAAACAGCTACACCGTGAGGACCGTATCCTTCATAAGTCATACCCTTATAGTCGCTCTGGTCTTTACCCATCGCATTCTTGATAGCACGTTCAATATTATCCTTCGGCATGTTTTCACGCTTACAAGTAGCGATAACCGAACGCAGTGTCGGGTTGTTTTCCGGCTCCGGACCACCGGCCTTCACCGCAATAGCAATTTGTTTACCCAGTCTTGTAAAGGTCTTTGCCATGTGACCCCATCTTTTCAATTTGGCAGCTTTTCTATATTCAAACGCTCTTCCCATTGGAACTGTATTTTAAATTATGAATTATAAATTCTGAATAATGAATCAACGCAGTTTGGCATTCAACTTGTCCTCCAGGTTCTTCACTAGTTTGGACATAATCTTGTCAATCTGCTTATCGTTCAACGTGGCATTCTCATCCTGCAGCAGGAAGCTCACCGCGTAACTCTTCTTACCGGCTTCCAGATTCTTACCCTCGTAAACGTCGAAGAGAGAAACCTCCTTCAGCAGCTTTTTCTCCGTCTCGTAGGCAATCTTCTCGATTTCCGCAAATTGCACTTTCTTGTCGAGCAGTAACGCCAAGTCGCGTTTCACGGCAGGGAACTTGGAGATTTCCGTATAGCTCACCTTCACATTGCGGATGGCCTTCAGCAATTCTTTCCAGTTGAAATCGGCATAGTAAACCTCGTTGTCAATATCGAATGCCTTCAGCAGCTTCTTTGTTACAATACCGAAAGTAGCCAACCGCTTTTCCCCCCTTGTCTGTACGGATAAACCGGCAGCATAGATGTCATCAGTCAGATTGCCGACAACCAAATCATGCATGTGCAGCCCCAATCTGGCAAAGACATTCTCAACGTATGCCTTCAGCTCATATACCGAGCTGTTCTCATCCGGATGAGCCCATGAGTTGGTCACCCTCTTGCCAGTCACCCACAAACCAAGATGATAGTCTTCGGAATAAGCGGCAAGCACTTTCTCCGGATTCTTCTTTTCCTCGTTGAAGTGATAACAATTACCGAATTCAAAGAATTTCAGGTCTGCATTCTTACGGTTGGCGTTGTGCGAGATGCTTTCCAATCCACCGAAAAGCAGTGTCTGACGCATGGCATTCAAGTCTGCACTCAACGGATTCAGCAACATTACCAGATTCTTTGACGGATAAGACTCCAAGTTGTCATAGTAAGCGGCACGCGTCAACGAGTTGTTCAGAATCTCATTGAAACCACAGCCCACCAGCTGCTCGGCAACCAGGTTCTGCAGTTTGTTGGATTTATCATATTCACCCTTGGTAGTCAGACAAGACTTCAAGGTAGTCGGAATCTCCACATTATTATATCCGTAGATACGCAGGATATCCTCTATTACATCGCAATCGCGCTGCACGTCCACACGGTAAGGAGGAACATCCAGTGTAAGCCCTTCGGCTGTCTCGTCTACAATCTTCATTTCCAGACTTGTCACGATGCTCTTGATGGTATCCACCGGAATAACTTTGCCAATCAGTGAGTTCACTTTCTCATAGGCAAGTTCCACACGGAAATCCTTGGCAGGAGCGGCGCACACATCTTTTATTTCAGAAGAAATGGTACCTCCGGCAAGTTCCTTTACCATCAAAGCAGCCAGCTTCAGGCAGTAAATAGTGGCATTCGGGTCAATACCTCTTTCAAAACGGAAAGAAGCATCTGTGTTCAATCCATGACGACGGGCTGTCTTGCGTACCCATGTCGGATGGAAGTAGGCACTTTCAAGGAACACATCCTTGGTGGTTTCCGTAGAACCGGAATCCAGACCGCCGAACACACCGGCAATACACATCGCCTCTTCCTTGTTGCAAATCATCAGGTCGCGTTCGTTCAATTTACGTTCCACGCCATCAAGAGTTACAAACGGAGTACCTTCCGGCATGGTCTTTACAATCACCTCACCGCCTTTAATCTTATCTGCATCGAAGCAGTGCAGCGGCTGGCCGAAAGCATGGACGATATAGTTGGTAATATCCACCACATTATTGATAGGACGCAGACCGATAATACGCAACTTGTTCTGCAACCATTCGGGGCTTTCTTTCACTGTAACCCCTTTCACCGTAACGCCGGCATATCGGGGACATGCTTCGCTGTTCTCTACAGTTACTTTAATATCCAAGTCATGATTTTCTACCGCAAAAGCGTCTACCGAAGGTTTCTTCAAGGTAGCCTGCTTACCGTTCTGTATCAAGTAGGCATACAAGTCGCGTGCCACCCCATAATGTGAGCAACCATCGGCACGGTTGGGAGTGATGTCCACTTCCAGCACGTAATCGCTCTTGATGTTATAATAATCCTTGGCAAGCGTACCCGGAACAGCTGTCTCCGGCAGTACGATGATGCCTGCATGGTCCGTACCTATACCGATTTCATCTTCAGCACAAATCATGCCGACAGATTCCACGCCACGAAGTTTTGATTTCTTGATGGTAAAGCATTCGTCACCGTCATACAGTTTTGTACCCAACGTGGCTACTACCACTTTCTGTCCGGCAGCTACATTCGGAGCGCCGCATACAATCTGCACGGGTTCACCTTGTCCCAGGTTCACCGTAGTAACGTGCATATGGTCTGAGTTAGGATGAGCTTCGCATGTCAGCACTTCGCCGATGACCAGTCCTTCCAGTCCGCCTTTAATGGTTTGCACCTCTTCCACACTTCCCGTTTCCAGTCCGATGGAGGTCAGTGCCGCAGCAACTTCATCCGGTGTCAAATCGAAATCGACATACTCTTTCAACCAATTATAAGAGATATTCATATCATTATATTTTTATTGTTTCCAAAAGTGACCTGCAAAGGTAATAAGATTTTTTGGTTGGCAGGGAATTATAAATGAAGAAAATAACAAAAAGGCGATGAAGTGCTTTTCCTTCACCGCCTTTCTCCTAATATTCTATATAAATCTACAATTTATACATTCATTGCATTGGCGCCTAAAGCTCCCAATATGGCGGAAGCAACAGCTATCACTACCTTCAAAATCTTGTCCCAAACGTTCTTTTTCATAGTTTTAATTTTTCAAAATTAGTAAATACATCTTATCCTAACGGGTTCTCTCCCTGGTCACCGTCGGAACCGCCACCGGAATTACCACCATCACCGGCATCATCCTTACCGTCCGTAACCACTCCCGTCCATTTCTCAAACTCCACCCCCTGGAGCAGGGCACGCGTAGTGCCGATAGCAGCCGGGCGCGTGTATTCCGGAGTAAACTGGCAGCGTAGAGCAGTCACCTGATTGGGATTCACGTCTTCAGATTTGGCCACTCCCTTACCTCGCGTACGGGCTTTCATGGTGAATGTGCCCAAACCATCCAGACGTACCGTACGGCTGTTCAGCAACTGGCTCCTCATTACCGTCATCAGGTTACGGATTACATTATGTACGTCACCCGGAGTCAGGGAAGACTTCTCGGCAATCACCTCAGCCAGCTGTTGCGCATCCACGGCTCTTCCCACTTTCTTCAAACTCAGATGCCAAAGTTTGGCACCCTCTTTCGTCGCCAGAGACGACTGTCTTGCATAATAAAATAAAGGCATAGTTTCTTTCTCCTTTTTACATTTTTAATTCAACATGGTTTTTAATCTCGTTTTGTTGATCAACAATGCAAAGGTGAGGATATATTTGCCTGTAAACAAAGAAAACAGCCTCGCTGAAGCTGTTTTCTGAGATAAGTTCATAAAGTATTGATTTACAAGCTGACAGATTAGGCAAGCCAACTTAATCAAGATATCCTACGATGATGATTGCCTGTACTGCCATATAGGTCAAAGATACTATGACATGGGGAATCTTCAGCTCATTCGCCATAATCTGATAAGATGTTTGCGATGCGGTAGTCCGATATTCTCATGAAGCATCAGGCAGTGAATATTTGGCACGCTTGCAGAAATTGAAGAAGCAGAAGACTAGAACGGAACAGACAACGGTATAGATGAAATCCGCATTGACAAACGTATTGGCAACCGACAGCGTTGTCAAGGTCGTAGTTAAAAAAGCTGTATTTTCATCTATTATTTTACTATGGCCTCTTTTATACACTCCACGATATAATATACATCTTCATCAGTCACCCACGGCCCGGCAGGAAGGCACATACCGATTTTAAAAATAGCTTCGGATACCCCATTGATATAAGCCGGAGCATCCTTATAGACCGGCTGCTTGTGCATCGGTTTCCAAACCGGACGTGCCTCTATTTTTTTGCCAAGCATAAAAGCACGCAAAGCCTCCACATTCTCGTTGGGCTGGCAATCTGTTGTAGCACAATCAACGGCATGAATCACACCTGCAGCACCACCTACGGCAGTCCTGACAACATCCTTATAAGCATTTTCCTGCCCTTTGATGCGAAGTGAAGAATCCAGAGTGATTGTACAAAGCCAGAAATTAGAGTCATAATCAGCCGAAGGAGCTTCATGCAGCAATACCCCCTCCACATCCTTAAGCAGTTCCTTATAGAGAGCCTGCACATGTCGGTGATGTGCAATATGCTTATCGGCAACGGTCATTTGACCACGACCAATACCTGCACATATATTACTCATGCGATAGTTATACCCTATCGCCTCATGCTGGTAATAAGGATAAGCCTCACGAGCCTGCGTGGCATACCACATGATTTGATTCTTGCTTTCGGCATCTTTACAAATCAACGCACCACCGCCACTGGTAGTAATCATCTTGTTACCGTTAAAGCTCAGCACCCCGAACTTGCCGAACGTCCCCAGTACCTGTCCCTTAAAACGGGAGCCAAAACCTTCGGCAGCATCTTCCACCACTGGAATAGCATACCTATCGGCTATCTCCATGATACGTGTACAGTCATAGGGCATGCCGTACAATGCCACAGGAACAATAGCTTTTGGCTTTTTTCCAGTCTTGGCAATGCGGTCCTTGATGGCTTCTTCCAACAGTTCCGGAGACATGTTCCAAGTTTCTTTCTCAGAATCCACAAATACCGGAACAGCCCCCAGATAAGTGACCGGATGCGAAGACGCACAGAATGTGAAGCTTTGTACAATCACTTCGTCACCCTGTCCCACTCCGCAAGCCAACAGAGCCAAATGTACTGCCGCCGTACCGGCCGAAAGTGCCACCACTTCCTTGCCTTCGCCTACAAAACGTTTCAAATCCTCTTCAAAAGCATTCACGTTAGGACCGAGAGGAACCACCCAGTTCGTATCGAAGGCTTCTTTTACATATTTCTGTTCAATACCCTCCTCGCTCATATGGGCAAGGCAGAGATAAATGTTTTTTCTTTCAAACATGATTATTTTGGCAATTAAATCAAAGGGAAATCATCCGATATCAGTTCGTCTTTGCGAGTAATTACTACATCGTCATACATCATCATAATAATGTCTTCATCATATTGACCTATGACAGATTTGTTCTCTACTCCATGAATATTATTCAGAATCAATTTGATAAAATCTACACCTGCTCCATAAGCGTGCAGGTAAGCACCACCAAAACGAGGATTGATTTCTGACAAATAATACTCACCATTCTTAATAAAGAAATCCATATCGCAAGGACCGTTTAGCTCGAGTACAGAACAAACTTCCTCTATAAAATCAAAAAGTTTTGAATCTTTGAAAGAAATGGTCTTACTTGCGCCACCTATCCGGCTCTCTATCTTCTTCTTGCTAAAAGCAGCTACAGGTTTATGACTGATACAATCCACATAAACGTCAGCATCACAATCACCACCCGTCATCAATTCTTGAATAATATAAGTAAACTTGCCATCGTTAAACTTAGCCTCTGCCTCTTCCCAATTATTCACCCTACCAATACCTATACTACCACTTCCAGAGATAGGCTTCATAAATACAGGAAAGAAAATCTCACCCTTGTTCAAACCTTCTTTCAATCCCTCGAGTGAATTATACGTAAGCACTGTACGTACACCTTTTTCATGGAGATACTTAAACATCTCATATTTATCGAAGCACAGACGGGCAGTCCAATCAGCAGGACATAGCGGTAAAATACCTTTTGCAAGCAAATCCTCCCTATGCCTTGCCAGAAGCTCTATTTCAGGATCAATCAAAGTAGTAATGGCCTTTATGTCACTTTTCTCACAGATTTCAAGAACTTTGTCATAGTAATCCGGAGCATCAATACGAGGAACTAAATAAGCCTCATCCGCATAAAAGAGAGCCGGAGCTACAGGACTAAGGTCAACCGCCACAATCTTGCCACAGCTATTCATTGATAAACGAAAATCCTTCAGTAGAGTGGCTCTGCGCCCCACACTACAAAATAAAATGTTATCCATCTGTTTAAATTTTAGATTTTTGAATATATTCTTCGGCAGTCCACTTTTCCCTTATCAGTGAATAACCATCAATTTCCCTGACATAAATATTAGGGACATATCTGATGAACATCGGGGTGAGACACATGGTATAAGCGCCCACATTTTTATAAAGGATTCTATCACCAACACTGAGTAACGGTTTATCTGTAAGTGTAAACAATCGATCATATTCCAGACAGGTACATCCTGATATAATCTGTCTTTTCACCACCGATGTTTCCGTACGATAAAGCTCTTTTTCCCAATAAGATGATTTCTTGAAAAATGGATCAATGTCATTGCGTGAACCATCTGTCGTAATGAACCAACATTCACCCTCCACATGTTTCACATCAATTACCTCACTAAGAAAGTCATAGCAGGAGGCTACCAATGCATTCCCTGGTTCTACTATAATACAAAGTCGTTCCAATCCGTGTTGGCTCAGTACTTCATAAAAACTATCACTATATTGCTGATAAGTAGGCTTGTTGGAAAAAATGCCAAAATAGCCGCCTCCTACATCTATGTAGTCCAAGTGTAAACCATACTTTTTAATTACTTCACAAGCATAACCAATGGATTTTTTATAAAAACGAATACTACGACTATGAGCTGTCCTATGGATATGTAATCCGTCAAGCACCACATTGGATAAAGACTTTATCAAGCCAATAGCATCAGCAAATTCCATTGTATCATCCGAGAAACCAAAACGGCTATTATCATTATCCCCTTCAGCATCCTCTGGAGAAATACGACTGATATTAATATTCAAACGGATTCCCACTCTGAAGATCCTATCCTGTGGAAGTTCCTGAAGCCATAATAATTCCCTTTTCGTTTCAATATTTACAATCGCCCCATTCATCACTGCATCAAGAAACGTTTCTTTTGACTTCATAGGACCATTGTAGATAATATGCCTTTGATCAAAGCCACATAACTTAACTAACTCATATTCATCATAAGAAACTACTTCAGCATAAGCGCCATTTTCGCCAGCTAACTTCAAACAATAAGGCGTAGAATTAGTCTTTACAGAATAACCAATTACCCATCTTCCAAAATTCTTGTTCAAGGCAGTCTTGTAACCACAAATACTTTTGACTAACTCTTCTTTATCAAGAATAAAACAAGGAGTTATTAAATCTTCACAGCATTTAATTCGTTCCATCAAACAAAGGGGTTGTATAGTGTTTCTCACTTATAGTTTCATTATCAATATCAGCACGCTTTAAAACTTTCATGATTGTTATTAAAACAATCCTACAATCCAGCTTAAATGAAAGATGATCGACATACCAAACATCCAATTCAAATTTCTTTGTCCAACTGATATTATTACGACCATTACATTGTGCCCATCCTGTAATTCCAGGACGCACATCATGCCTTCGAAGCTGTTCTTTACTATAAAGAGATAAATATTGTGTGAGTAATGGACGAGGACCTATAATAGCCATATCACCTTTCAAGACGTTAAATAACTGAGGTAACTCGTCAAGACTCAGTTTTCTGACTATTCTACCAAATTTTGTAATACGCTGAACATCGGGCAATAAATTACCATCTGCTCCTCTGCGTTCATTCATAGTTTTAAATTTGATAATTTTGAATATCTTACCCTTATAGCCAGGACGTTCTTGAGTAAAAAAAGCACCTGCCCCCTCATTAAAAACAAGTAGTAAAACAATTATTACGAGCAAAAAAGGCCAGATTACCAATAATACACAAAACACTATTACAAAATCAATGATACGCTTAATATATCTTTCGTACATCATTACTATTCAATATAATTATCCTTCGTACCCCAAAGCTGGGCCATGGGTTCCTCTTCCATTTCTTTTTTAAAATCCCTTAACTGGTCCAAATAATCATATTCCGGACGATAAGCAGGAAAATCAGCAAAAGTCTTGGTCATATCAAAGGCATTTTGCAGGGGATCCGGCTTCTCTGGGCAATAAATTATTTCCGAAGGTTTATCTTTAGGTGAAAATATTTCAATAATACCTTTAATCTGCTCTTCCAATGAAACTTGCCATCCATTGCCACAATTATAAACACCTCCCTGCTTATCCGACTCTATGCAAGCCTGAACTAATCTTACAAAATCCTTGATATAGACCATTTCTTTCTTTTTCTTACAATTTCCCCAAATCTCAATAGGCAAACTTTTACTCGCCCTGTACATTAGCATTCTGTAAGGCATCATTCTCTTTTTATAATCTGCATAATGGTAGGCATTCGGATGATACTGATAAATTGTAAAAAAGCGGAGTGCAAAAAAACGAATTCCATATTCAGCATGATAATGCTCCATCAAATCAATAGCCGCATTTTTAGCAATTGTATAAACAGCATGATCTCCTGTAAGTGGAAAATGTCTGGGAGCCTCACAAGGAATCAGTCCTTCTTGATTATGATATTTTGCCATATCTGAAGGAGTTTGTGGAAACACAATTTTTGTACAATTGACCTTTCGCATCCAATTCAACACATTTAATGTACCAATGGTTATGGATTCAAATAATTCAATTGGATCAAACGCATAACGTGAAGGCAATGAGCTTGCGAAATGAGCCACTGCATATACATTATCAAGTGAGAGAACATCAAAAGACTTCGGGTCTTTGATGTCAACAGAATAATAAGCTATTCCACGATCAACAAAAAAATTATTATCATTTTTCCTATGACCAACAGCAATTACATCATATCCCTGCTCCTTCATATGGACAGCTATATATGCACCTAAATTTCCGGTAGCACCGAAAACTACAATTTTCTTATTCATAGGGTTTATATTTAAAGTAAACTATCAACTTTTTCATTCCATCATATATTCATACAAAAAGTAGCTTCACAAAGACCGGTACTCTTCTAGCAATGCACTCCAAACCATCTGCTGTTCATACCGTTCCACAATCATAGGACGGGCACGTTTCGCCATTTCCTTGACCTCCATTCTATGCTCATACATCCATTTCATGGCATCGTACAAGGTATCTACATCACGTGGAGGAATAATCTTACCATTCACACCATTCCGAATGATTTCATTGCAACCATTTATATCTGTGACAATCGAAGGTAATTCCATGGCACCTGCTTGAAGAACTACATTTGGAAATCCCTCCCGATAGCTGGGAAAAACTAAAACATCTGATGCTGCAAAAAACAGACGAACATCCCGCTGGAATCCCCAAGCTACAATTTCCCTGTTTTCTTCTATCATTTTTTCCACATCCTCGGCTAACGGATCCAAGTCACGTTCAAATCCTCCTACTAATTGCAATCGGACATTCGGATAAATTGCCAATAGTCTTGAAAAAGCCTTCACCAACTCATTGATGCCTTTGTCTTTCACTATCCTGCCAACAAATACGAAATTGAAAGTTCCTTCCTCCTTTATGAAGTCCATTCCCTGCATCACTTCCTTCGAACGTGAATAAAATTTCACATCAATACCATTGATATTGCCGTTTAATATCACTTTCAGGGGCTTTTTTGTGATATTATTGGAAATTAAAGCCTTCTTCACGCCTTCTCCCTCGGGAATAACTTTCGTAGCACACCTGCAAGTAATTTTCTCCATCAAAATCAGCAGTCTACGGAAGCTCCCCGTGGCCGTTTCAAATCTCAGTCCAGTCACCGTATAGATGCGGTGTGGCACACGAACAATCCAAGCTGCCACCATAGCAAGCAGACTTCCTTTAGGCGTATTGGCATGGACGATATATGGTTTTTCTCTTTTAAATAACCTAATCAACTTCCAAAGTGACTTTACATCATTCAGCAATGAAATTTCCCGATGCATAGGTATGTCAATACAACGTACACCTTCGCGTTCCGACACTTCTTTTAGTCTTCCGGTACCTTTATCAGAAGCTACACCTACCACCTCATAATAATCTGAAAGAAAACACAGCTGACCTTTAAGAAGATCGTTAAGACTACCGGAAATGGTGGTGAGACGAATAAGTTTTTGCTTCGCAGAAGCCATTTTTATTTATAAAATCTATTAAACGTTAATGACTAATTTGATGTATCACTAGGAAAAAACACCTTAAAGAGGTTTTCCTATAGGTCTTTTTAAAGAAAGGAATATATACTGTAGAAAACATATATCTATAACTCTACTTAAACAAACTTGAAAGAAACGAAACTAAAACACTAATAATTTATCATTCATGATTTCAAACTTACTATGAGTTATCTGAAAAAGTCCTTTTTTACAGCTTTACTACCTCTTAGAAATATCTGTAATATGTTAATTTCTAATAAGGAAGACTTTTTGTAGTGGACTTATATCTAAATATCCAAATCCAATTCATATAGATTAGTTAATACTCAAATTAGAGCATATCCTTTTTACAAGACCCCAGAATGGGTATCGCATAAAAAATATTAAATTTAATTATTTTTCAACTATTAACACAGTATCAAGTTCATATTTTGTAGTGGCAAGCTTAAAAAGATCTATACAACTATTAAAATCATGGTAAAAAATGCCAAGATAATCCCATACGGACGTAAGCACTCAATTTAGGGCATCTCCCTTTGAAAGGGCACTTTTCAGTACCCTAAACCGAGTTTTGTTAATTAATTAGTCTTGAATTTAACATTGGCTGGCAGCCAAAGTGATTTTGCCAGGAACCATGTTAACATAATCCCTGCACCCGTTAAAGATATTTTTGAAAAAAGTTCCGATGAAGTTCCAGATAGAACTGCCATGAAGCTTTACCGTTCCTATCACACTGTGATAAGTTGCTGCCATCTCTGCACCGGCATCACTACCATAATGAAGTGAATTGTTGCGTTGAGTGGTCAGCTTTCGAATGGTTCGCTCAGCCAGGTTGTTGTCTATCGGTAATTCACCATCATCCAAGTAAGCAAAGATCTCTTTCCAGAACCGGTTCAGATAATTGAGAGCTTCTCTATAATACCGGCTTCTAAATTCTGAATCCTTTGACTGTTCACTATCTAACAAACTGCGCAGCTCTATCAGGAGTTCTTTCGTTGCCAAACCTTGCCTTTCCCGCAACCTTTCTTTGGAAGTAAATCCGGCATCATCGTATTTACGCTCCCTCATAAAGAACTCCTTTAAAATTTCGGAAAAGCGTTCTGCAGTCGGTTCACCACCCTGATTGGAAGCCTTGACAAACTTGTTTTTGGCATGAGACATACAAACTTGGTGTACAGTATCTTTAAACCGGGCTGATTTCAGCTCATTGCCGATAAATACATAAGCATTGTATCCGTCGGACATTATACTCTTCAATTCTGCATCGCCCAAAAAGTCTGTAATCTCATAGAAGAAAATGGCTGTTTTCCGAGCCTTGTTGACCAGAACCCAAATGTAGCACTTCTTATAGTGATCATATTTACGCACTTTACACCAGGTCTCATCGCAGTTCACTATCGAGTCTTTTTCCAAAGCCATAGACTTCAATACACAGACCAGTTCGTCCAGGTATGTCTTACCTTTCTTAAGCCAGTTGCGCAACGTGTTTTTAGAAATGGTCATGCCCATATCAGTCAACCATCAGTGAAGAAAACCAAAAGTCACATTCTTTACATAAACTTCGTAGGCGATAGCCTGCAGAAATTCAGGAGTGACTTTAGTACCCTCGAATCCAGTCACCACCTCCGGATGGCCTTCAGAAGGGAAATAACCCCACCTGGGCTTTTTACCAAGCTCTGCATAATGAACCATCTCAAAACATTCTTCCGTAAGGAAAGTACGGAAACTGAACACCCGTACCATTCTCCTTTCAATGATCCGACCGGGAACCTTTGTCAAATCGGAAGGATGCTCTGTCGCTTCTCCGGCTACCCCCATCGTTTTATAACCGTCAGGGCGATTGGACAAGTCACGGTCTTTCCCGGAAGGCTCTTTTAACTCTTGGGATGGAACATGACCAACCGAATCCGTGCGAAGCGTATCATCGGTTCCATCATAATCATCCTTCTCCTTGTTACGGTCTGAATCACCCGTCTTAGCTTTAGATTTGATCTTTTGACGTCGATCACCAAAACGTTCCTGATGGGCATAATCAAGTCTTTCCTGAAGTGATTTAATCTTACGTTCAGCCGATTTGCGAAGTTTATGCTCTTCCGATAACCGATTCTCAAGGTCAGCATGTTTCGATTCCATAGAGGACACCTGAGACTTCAGATCCTTCATCTGAGCCATAAAATCCTCCAAAACAAGCTTCATGGCATCACTTGTCAACCTTAAATCCTGATTCTGTTCGGCAAAGTATTGTATGTACCGCTCTTTCTGATCCTCTGCCATACCTGCACTATAATTTATAGGGCTGCGTGAGTAGGTTTCCCTACTCAACAACTCTCGTTTTGTTGTAATTATATCTTGCAGATCGATCATACTTAAACCTTTGATTTACAGCATTAAAGGTAATAAAACAATCGCAAAACCGCAAGTGGATAAATAGATTGATTATCTGATTTTCAATGTTTTAACTATAGGATTCTCAAGAATCAAAACCACGTCCTTCCAGGCAATCCGATAAACAGTATCTGCCCCGTTCCGCTCTACTTTCATGAACTGATAGCCTGCTACAAACTTCTTTTCGAACAGACTATATGAACGATTATCAAATGAAAACATACGGACTATTCTGCGATTTCGAGACATGACTATAAAGACGTCTCCATCATTGGGCTCACGGTGAAGCCGTTCACGAATGATAGACAACACACGGCTGTGTTTACAACGCATATCGGTAAAATCACGGACATAATAAAAATGATTGAGACCGGTAACACTCAACATAAACCCTCCAGTTTCTCTACCATACGAGCCAAATCTTGGTAGCTTAAATTCTTTCGGGACAAATGTAAGCCATTGCTGATACGAATGTCAACCCAAATACGAACTGGGTGATCATTTCTGCTTTGTGATACCGATTGAGGCTGATCACTAGTCCTGGATTTTTCCTCATGACCAATTTCAGGAGCACCATCAATCTGGACTTCAACTACTTTTTTTCGAGTATCCTTGTACCATTTCTGAAAGATGTTATAAGGAACTTTGTTCCTAACGCAAAACGATTGGAGAGATTCTCCATGAGGCAAAGCCTCGGTCTGGTACTGAAAGTAAAAACTTTCAAGATCTTCACTGCTATACATAAATCCTATTTTTTTTGTTCGCAGCGAAGATAGAGGTTTCAATTATGAGCCAATTTTTGACTGCTTACACGATACAGCGGTCTTTCGACATGACGATATAAACTTTCTGAAGGCTCACGGTGCAACTGTTCACGGATGACGGACAAGACACGTGGGAGCTTACAACACATGTCCGTAAAGCCCCACAGGCAATAGAAGCGGTTTATGCAGGTCACACTCAACAAGCCCCTCCAGCTTTTGATTCAGACGGTATACACCCAGATAATCCAAATCCTTTGAGAGGGTATGCAGGCCATTGCTCAAAGTTAGCTCCACGGATATACGCACGAGAAGTACCCTAGGTCTTCGCACGGCTTCCGGTGTCTGTTCCCTATAAGGGGAAAAGGACTGGCCTTCTTTACTGGTTTTTCCCCTGAAAGAGAAGACGGCACTGATTCTGGTGTTGGGCCCGAGGTAACACCGTCCACCTGAACTTCTACTATTTTTCTGTGGGTATCCTTGCACCATTTATGAAAAATGTTCTAAGGGACGTTATTCTTTGAACAGAATGACTGAAGATACACTTCATGAGGAATGGCCTCTGTTTGGTACTGAAAATGAAATTTCTCAAGATCTTCGCTGCTATACATAATTGTTAGATATTGATTTCCAACAAAGATATAGATAGCATTTTGAACCCTAATTTAAACGCTTACTACAGATTAAAGAATACACTTCGTTATATCTTTCTGCTGTTACTGAAATATCATAACTGGCTGCCCTTTCCATACATTGTTGAGCAATCCGGTTGTAATATTCTGTATCATTCATTAAGTGCTGAATAATATCAGCAAATTCACGTTCATTACCATGTTCAAAGAGAATCCCTGCCCCCTCCACTATTTCATGTAAGCCATTTACATCGCTTGCCACAAACGGTTTACCGACAGTCATGCCTTCAATACTTGAAAGAGACAAACCTTCAAAATGTGAACTCATCACAGTTACATCTGCAGTTTTGAGAAGTTGAGGCACATCACTCCTTATTCCTAAAAATAATACTCTGTCATCCACGCCACAATCGTGAACTAAAATTTCACACTGTTTCCTCCGTTCTCCATCACCCACAAGCCAAAGTTTACAACACGCTGGCAAAAGCGTCATGGCCTTTATCAATGTATCCTGATCTTTCTGCTCCCTGAAACCAGCTACCATCATAATAATAAATTCATCTTTAGATTTAATCTCAAATGACACAGCTGTTTTAAACGATACTAAGTCCACTCCATTAGGTATAGTATAAATCTGGTTTACCCCAACCTCCTTACAAAGTAGCTCCGTTGCCTTATGTGATATACTAATTACAACTTTATAACGAGAATACATCCATCGGTCAATGGGACGATACCATTTCCAAGCGCGACGACGATTGGAAGTATTATGTTCGGTGGTCACAAGAGCCACTGAACATAATACACTACCTATGGCAGCAAAAAGTTGCGGTGCAGTATTGTGGGTGTGTACAATATCGTATCTCCTTAAAAAAGGAATTAATCTGAGTAGATTGATGGGGTTGTACACACTCTTACCTATTGACAAATGATATACTTGAATTCCAGCATCCTTCAAGCGTTGTTTAAAACAACTTTCTACCCCGTCAAAAACGAGTACATCCACTTGATGTCCCTTATCATGTAAGATTGGGGCAAGTCCCACTATCAAATTCTCAGCTCCGCCAATACGAAGTGAAGTGATTACTTGCAGTATTTTCATAATTCATAGATTTTTATTCCGAATCTGAATATTCTATCAGTCCCCTCATTCGTAAAAGATTAGAGTGAACCGAAGTACCCATAAAATGGATATGAGTTTTATATGGCAGTGACAATGCAGCAGTAGAAAACACAGTATATACCTCTTGGAACTGTATGCCTAGCAATGAAATAAGTTCCATAGGAACCAAAGAACGCCAAACTTTGGCTTCGGGGAAGAATTTACTATAGTCAAGTGTATCACGCGGATGTACCTTTATTAAAAGCTTACTCTGATTACAACCTGCTAATAAAGTACGATAGAGATTCAATTCATCCTCAAGCGTAATCAACCCGTCTTCCACCATTGGTTGAGTAAACAATATGTCTTGATAACTAGAGATTTCCTCCAGCTCTTCTGCTAAACAATCAAATAGGCTTAAAATACGAGTACGATAAGAAGAGGACAGTCTGTTCCATTTGTTTATAACAGAAAAAATTTCGGTTTTGTCTTGTATCAATGCTGGTACCGGAAGTAGTCCTGTAAGCATTATCTTCTTAACTGTGGGGGAAACCCCACCACAACCTTCCGCTGCAATTTGGCCCATTAGGATACGTCGTGGCTTATAAAGTAGGCTATTCACTTGTATAAGGGAATAATTAGAAAGACCGTCTTCCACCAAAATCAAGTCATAGCTACGCGCAATTCCCGAAGAGAAAAGATAATTATCACTACCGTATATATGACTCTGCTTGATAAACGGAAAGCGTAAAGGAGCTGTGTAATAAAGCCAAATGCGAAAAAGCCAACGATGCCATCTGCGCTTTGGCAGTTTGAAGCAGTGATGATGCGGCAACTTGCAACGTACTAGTTCCGGCAAGGCATCACTACAAAAGAAAAAGGTATGATTAAAATCCTCTTCTTTCACCAGTATAAGATATAAAAATAACGTGTAGACGGTTTCCACCATACACACATGAGTTATTTCTTTCTTCTTCATTTCAAAATCATTTTTCTAATGTTACGTTTCAGTTTCATCCAAGCAGTAGCTATGTAGAAAAAGCGATGACCTAATAGAAACAAGTACAATTTATTGGCAAAAGACATATTCGGATGTTTCCAAATGTAGGGGATGTCTTGCATATATTCCCATTCAAATTGTTTAATCTGCAAAAGGGTGGAATGAGAAAAAATTGAATAGAGGGCATTCAATCTAAAAAAACAAAGTGGAAGTGTATAATCTGCTTGAGAACCAATACCATTAGTAACATCAGCTACTACTTCCGCTACATTACTACGCGATTTTTCGCTCCACAAATGCGTATAGGCATTTTCATTACACTGATTATAATGATAACCGGCAAAGGGAACATATGCCACACGCTTTAAATAGGGAGCCAACAGTATATTCATCCGTGCATCCTCCCACATATTTACTCCAGGCTTATATAGTAGGTGCAGATTATCCATAAAGATACTCCTCTTATATAAGCGTATACAAGAGAAACTTGGTAAAGTACCATATAGGAGCGACATACGATATTGTACAATATCTTCTATCCTCGGAAGGTTTGAGATAAGATGCTTCTTCTCAAACTCTACTACATAGTTACTATATACCATATCTGCACCACTCGCTTGGGCTCCAGAATACAAGTAAGCATACATTTCTTTATCCACCCAATCATCCGAATCACAAAATGCAATATACTCGCCCTCTGCCGCTTTGATACCAGTGATTCTGGCGACAGCTGATCCCGAATTTACCTCATGATGAATAATTTTAATATTAGGAAACAAATCGGAATATTTTAGTAACACACTGTCTAACAATCGCATAGAATCATCTGGAGAACAGTCATCCACAAATATAATCTCTATATCGGGCAATGTTTGTTCCAAAAGAGAAATTGCACACCGTTCTATATATTTCTCAACTTTATATATAGGAATGATAACAGATACTCTATACATAACAACAATTTATAGTTACTGATTTTTTACGTTTACCCATTAAAATAAAAAAGTAAATAAACAACGATGTAACGTAAGGCGCCCACTGCATACTAACAAACTCAAACAAATTAGCACGAGGAATAAAAATGAAAACCGTTAGTGCATGAAATGCATAGAAGCGTTTCAAGAAATTAGGCGAAGATAGATAGTGATAAAATACTCCAGCTAAATAACCTACAAACATCCCTCCCAAAAACTGAGCGCCCTCTTTACCTACAGCAAAAAGCTGACCTACATAGGAACTACCAGTACCTAACCCTCTATAATACATATCCGGATTAGTGAGACATGAAATATACTGTCCATACCACTTATATTCTTCTGCCTGAAGAGTTAAAGCATCAATAGGCACAGGCGTTTGTAAAGTTATCTTTTCCCAATAATATTCCAGCAAATAACGAATGTGTCCAAATAAATCCCAAAATGAAAAATCAATCTGAGAAATATAGTCGATAGTAGAAACTAGCACTGTAATGGAAATAGCCTGACCGTAAAAGAAATCGAAAAAATAGCTAAAAACACTTGTAAAATCCAACTCTTTATCACTTCGGATGTTCCCAACCACTACCGAGAAAAGAAAAAGGAAAACCACTATTAAGAACAATTTCATAATGTTGATTTTCATTTTACCTGCCTTGACTAAATAAAATATAAAGAAGACTACTGAAAGCATACCCAAACCTCGTTGCCCAGTAGCCATAGATAGCCCTATATACAAGAATATGAAGAAAGCTTCCCACTTTCGCATCTTTTCCTTACGGCATATAATAATAAAAATGGCAATTTCATAAAAAGTTTCCGCAAACATAAAAGCCAAATTACGGTTTATGGAAAACCCATCAGTAAAGAAAGATAGATAACCATAAGTCAACATCGCCATAAAAACTTGATACGAATAGTAAAGTTTGGCCAATACCCCCACTCCCAACAAGGCATAAACGACCTTATTAGACGGTAACCATTCTGATTCAAGCGAAGGAATAAATTCATCTTTCCTATACGACTTGCTAAAATACCTCCAAAGTAACCCCCCAATGTTGTAGCTACAGAGCGCAATCATTAAATTAAAAACAGCTCTATTTACAACATTGACTGACACTTGGCGAGCTAAAAAAAACTCAAAAAAACATACATTATACTTATCCGAGAAGAAATCGAAAAGAAATCTTGTACCCAAAAAAAATACGAAGAAAGCAATAAAAAGATTATCTATATTTTTCCAAGTACCATGAAAATTAGTATGTAATACTAGTGATTGGAACACTACAAACATGAACATTATTTCAAGTAAACTCTTACTTTGCCATGACCATGGATTCAAACAAATATAAACGCCAATCACCATCAAAAGTAGCCCCAACTGTAAAGAAAGGGCAACCAATATCCTTTTGTTCATCAGCAGTTGGATTGTACTTGACATTAATAGGCTAATAAAGTGTCCACAAATTCTCTTACACATCCTTCGCCACCTTTTTTAGACAAAATATGAATATCAGCAATTTGCTTTATCTTATTGCAAGCGTCTTGTGGGCATGCTTTCACACCTGTTGCTTCTAACAAATCATAGCAATTCACATCATCACCAATATAAGCGACTTCAGAAAGAGAAATTCCCTCTTGTTGGCAAATTTCTTTTGCGGCTTCTAGTTTTCCACCCTCTCGTTTGCCTTGTATCAAGTAATCAATCTTCAGTTTCTTAGCTCGATTGCTCACTATTTGAGTGTTTTCACTAGTGATTATAGCTGTTTTTATACCTGCTTCACGCAGCAGTTGTAACCCCATTCCATCACGAGTATTAAACTTCTTAATTTCATCACCCGTTTCAGAATAATACATTCCACCATCAGTTAAAGTGCCATCGACATCAGTGATAAAGAGTTTAATCAAGCTTTGCTTAGTTTGTTTGCACAACACATACTTCTGGTTCAATTTTTCCAACACAGCCCAGTCATCCGGTTCGTCAATCTCGGTAGCAGTATATTCCGGCATTTCATAGATACCTATATGTCCGCTCAAACGATTACCATTCTCAATAATATTCTTAACTGTATTGATATAGAAAGCACCGTTTTCCATTAACGTACCCGAAAAGTTTTGGCGGCGCGGGCGATTACGGTAATCGTAATTCACGCTGGTACCATCTTCATTCCAGAAAAATCGATAGCTACGAACGCAAGTCAGAATGGAATCAAAATCCCCCTTACGATACTTATTCAGGGCTTCCGTAAAATGAATAGATTCAGTGAGCGGAGAGGTAGCTTGCACTAGTATAAATATATCATCTTCAGCAAGCTGAGCATAGCTAAGATACTCAAGCATGACACTTTCTGTACTGGCTGTATCACAAGCATTCTCGGATAAGCGATGATAAATGGCTGTTTTTTGATAAGTTTGAGCCAATACAGTATTCTCAATCTCAACGCTGTCCGTTGCCACAATGATTTCATCCACCAACGGACAATTTTCTAAGGCCTCAATATTCCAGCAAACTAAGGGTTTACCACAAAAGGGCTTTATGTTTTTAAGAGGGATGGATTTACTCCCTCCCCTTACGGGTATAAATGCAATAATTTTCATTTTATATTATTCTTAAACCATTTTCCAAACAAGATAAAGCTAGTTATCGGTTCTTCTCCATGAATTTAGCAATAAGGACACAAATAATTACAATACAAAAAGCTGGTGCAAAGACCAAACGATATTGGAATCGGTTCTCTGTTGGAAATTAAATTTGGAGTGGATTAACTTCTATAAAAAATGACTGAAGAAGATAGCGACAAGTTAGAGACAGTCAATCCAGACTATATGATCAACAATTTTGCTATCTAGTACTACCATTTAATCTGGTACTTCTTTAGTTTATTCCGCTGTACCTCTTCGATATCAAGCACTTCCTTCTCTTTATACATTATAGCCTTGGCTACTGCACGACAATCACGAACCAATTTTCTTACTCCATCGGGTTCTAAAGAAGCTGCATGATCCGTTCCTTTCCACGTTCGGTCTAAAGTATAATGACGTTCTATCCATTCAGCTCCCAAAGCTACTGCAGCTGAATCTACAGCTATGCCTAAATGATGACCGGAGAAACCAATAGCCTTTACGCAACTAGAATATAGCTCACGTAAACGGGACAACTCAAGCAAACAAATGTCTTCAAATGGAACAGGATAACCTGAAGTACAATTATAAATTACAAGATCCTTATTACGTCCTTTAGACTCAAAAAATTGAACTATCTGTTCCTCTTCATTATAAGTTGTCATACCCAAAGATAGATGTATTTCTCCTTCGAAGTTATCACACAAGTATTCCAACAATCCTTTGTTCAAATTACAGGCAGAAGGAACCTTAATTAAATTAGGATGCAATGTACATATTTCTTTAGCTGATGTAATATCCCAAACTGAGGTGGAATACTCTATTCCAAACTCTTTGCACCACTCTTGCAACTGGCGGTGTTGCTCTAATGAAAATTCGAGGAACTCTCTGTGTGCACCATAAGTGGGACCATAAGAATTTTCCGGATGAGGATGTGGAGCATTGTATTCTTCAGAGGTCAACAACTCCTTATTACATCTTTTCTGGAATTTAACCACATCAGCTTTGCAATAAGTAGCTGCAGTCATAATCATCTCTTTAGCAATTTTCATATCGCCTTTATGATTACAACCAATTTCTGCTATAATTTTAGGTGCTTTCATTGAAATTATATTTTAAATGAGTATTATTATAAATGAAATTTATTACGCACTAATCGAATACAAAAAGACCTTTCAAAATGATCTAGACCAATAAGCCAAACTATGAGTGGAATAAGAAATATGGAGAGAGAATAGGTACACGCTATCCGATAAAATGAAGGCGCCATTAACGTTGAAATATTATATATACAAAAAAATGCTATTCCAAACACAAGACTAAGCTTGAAAATTACTTGCTTAATGTATCTATTTAAATCTAATTGTATTACGACTTTTGCCTGCCAAAGAATTGATCCCGCATACAATACTGAAAGCAAGATAGAAACAAAGTATGGTACCAATGGAATATCATCTAAAGTTTTAAGTAACAAATAGGTAATAGGGATGTTAAGAAGCAAAATAGTGCTAGAATATAATTGATATTTTTTTATTTTATTCGCTGCTTGAAAAGCTGCTATTATCTGGTTTACTTGTGTTTCTATAAGCATAGATATAATCATCAATATTGAGATTTCTGTGGTATATTGAGGGACACTCCCCAACCATAATGTCAATATGGCATTCATTTCAATGACGGAAGGGATGCTGACCAACATTAATAAGTAAAATGCCAACTTAGCACTACGAAATACCAAATTCCACATCTCCTTCGAATCACCTGCTGCATATAATTTTGTGATCTGAGGACGAGTAGCCATATAAAGATTGTTTACAAATTGCGTTAATACACCATTTATCTGTTGAGCAATAGAATGGGCAGCATTTAGAATAGTTCCAAAAAATAAGTTTAGTAGCACATTTAAACCTTGCTGTCTAGATATAATAGCCAAAGAGCCAACAACATTCCATCCAGAATAAGTAAGCAACTCCATTCCTATTTTAGAGTTCCATGAAAGTCTATAATTCCTACACTCTACAAAGTGGAATCTACAATATAAAAAATATATACCTTGAACTAATATTGCAACTACGAATATTAAAATTGCATAAACAACTAACTGATTCTCCAAGATAAATTGTAGAACTATTGCTACACCCAATTTTAAAATGCATTCTAAAATACTAAGATAAGCAAAAAGTGACATCCTCTCATGTGCTATCACAGTAGCTATATAAGGAATAATTATCAGATTAATAACAAAAGCCAATAACGAAAATTGATAGACCCAATTAGCCGCTGTAAGTTTATCGGTCGGAATATTCATTTGACAATTCAAAAACCATACCCCAGCTAATTCCAATACAACGAAAGAAATTATTGCAAATACAATATATATGCTAAGAGTTGTATCAAATGTCTGTTTTAAGAGTCTAACATCATCTTTACCTAAGGCATAGGCTATAAATCTTTGTGATCCCGACGACAGAGAACCACCAATAAATGAAAACATTGTTACTACTCCTCCAACCACATAATAAAGACCATAATCAGACGCACCAAGTGACTTTAAAACGATAGGCACTGTATATAATTGTACCAATATTAACAGAAACATTCTAAAGTACAACAGAAGAGTATTTTTAGCAATTTTAGTATTTGTATTCACAACAAAAAAACAAACGATTAATCACTTCCCCACTATTATAGTCCTGCGAGATAGCCTTTTGAATTATTTCGTTTCTAATCATTAAAATGTAATACACAAAAAGCTAAACTTCGAACTAGTATAGTTTCATTACAAGGTCATTTTTTCAAATCCCGGAAGATCTTTTTTCCGAAGAGTATCCAGCCAACACAACCTACTCCCACTAAAAGCACAATTCCTATTAACACCATTGCCTTGTTAGGTTTAGCTGCTCTAATGGGAATTGTGGCAGGTTCTACTATTGTATAAACTGGGGTTATTTCTTGTACCTTTGCTTCAGCCACCTGCAACTGCTGTGCAACTGAAGTATAAACATTATAGGCAAGGCGCATATCATTCTCTAAACGTTCTTGTTCGACACGATAACTTAACAGAATAATATTCTTATTTGCATCAGCAAACTTCGCATATTCTTCCTGCGCCTTTTCATACTCTTTCTTCTTACGCTCAAAAAGAGACTGCTGAAATTGAAAATATTTACGAGCTTTGTTGGTACGATACTCCGTTACATAGTTTTGCAACTGACTCATAACAGTATCCGTCAAGCAAGCAGCAATACGAGCATCTTGCATCGTAACTGATAAAGTAGTCAATCCCGTTTTTTTATCTACAAAGACACTGATACGTTGACTTAAAGCCCTGACAACATCTGCCTCTTCATTCGTCAGATGGAAGGGATCTAATTTAGCATTGTCACGGGGTTCTTCCTTGTCTTTAAAAATAGATATTATCCACCCCAATACTTTGAAAGGTGCGGATGTAACAGCACTCCACCAAGGAGAACGTTGATAATCATCTATATACCCATAAAGGGTAGTATCTATTTTTGCATTCAAGCTCTCTACATGTACATCAAACAATTCTGTGATAAAAGGAGTAGACGACACAATATCCGGATATAAATCAGGGTAAATAGCATCAGCACTAGAAGAAGCATTCATATTAATACCTGCCATGGCAGCAAGAGAAGACAATCCTCCCCCACTCTTTCCATCCGACAACTCCGGAGCAATTGTAGCTGTAGCTGTATATTCTTTCGGAATACTGAAAGCAATCACCAACCCCACAATCACTGCATAGCCACAACACTTCAATATCCACCTGCGCTCTGCCCAGACCTTCAAAGCAAGCTCAAGCAAATCAATCTCCTCTTCCTGTGGATGTTTATTCTGTTGTCCGTCATTCATATCAGCATCCTTTCTTTTTATATCTTCCACTTGTTTCTTATTTAAAAGCATTAGTCAACGTAGCCACCATCGCCGCAATCGTCGCAGTCATGGAGCTCATACCCATAATCTCGGAAAGTTGGAGACGCTTCCTCTCAGACTTCGTGGGAACCACAATCTCACACCCCGGCTGGATTAAATCACTGTCACTCTTCTTAGCACGGGCTACCGTACCGTTCAGATAAATGATGTATGCCTTCTTCTTTTTCGCATTCTCGCCATAGCCACCTGCCATATTGATATAATGTTTCAACTTGGCACCTTCCTCCCAGGTTACTGTATTGGGATACATCACAGAACCGCTGATCTTCACCGTATTGATGTATTCAGGAATATACACGATATCTCCCTCACGCAGGACAATGTCATAATCACTACCCGGATGTGACAGAGCCTTTTTCATGTCAACGCCTACCGTGTAAGTGTCGGAGATAGCAAGCTTGTTCACTGCAATGCTATCGGAACCTTCACCGCTCTGTGCCATGCGAAGCACATCCGTCTCACGCCGACGTTCCTCATCATTGCGCTTGCGAATCAAACGTCCCCCCTTTATATATGCCGCCGGAGTAATTCCGCCTGCACGACCTATCACATCACTCAGACGTTCATTCTTTTTCAACAACGAATAGCTGCCGCTGAAAAGCACCTCACCCGCAACCGTCACCATGCGCTGAACTTGGTAGGCAGGACTGCGACGAACCTGGACTACATCGAAAGGTTGCAGGTAGAAACTACCAGCACCCGTCAGAAGACCGTCCTTGATGTCAAAGGTGAATGTCTCCGCAAGCTTGCTGCTGTAGGCAGTACTCTTGGGATCCTTGATGCGGCGCGTCACGCTCACACAGGTAGTGGCGGCAGCCTCGGTAAGACCTCCCGCCTGGACAATCATATCCTCTATCGTTAAGTTATCGGAGTACAGGAAAGTACCGGGATTGAGCACCTCACCATAAATGGAGACCGTCTCGCTCTCCTTCAGGTCGTGGATACCGGGAACATACAGATGATCGTTCTTCTGAAGGGGTATATCAGAAACCGTACCGTTCATAATACCCTCCAGATCAACAGCAACCATTTCGTGCGTAAGATCTTCACGCTCACGGTCCAGAAGGACACGGGCAAGGAAAGCATCTCCCCGGAGTCCCTCAGCCTTCTTTATCAGCTGCTTCACCGTGTTCACCTCACCGTCCAACTGATAAAGCCCCGGACGATAGACGGCACCACTGACCTCAACCTTGTTCTCAAAACGGTCGAGTACGGCGTCAACCGTCATTAAGTCACCGTCGTCTAAACGGAATACGGAATAGTCCATCTCATCTACATTATATACTTGATGTTCACGTCCGCTTTTACGGATGATGCGTACAGCCTTCTTATAGGCATCTCCCATAAAGCCACCCGCATACTTCAGTAAGGAAGCAACCGTCTCGGCAGGCTTCATTTCATAATACATGGGACGTTTCACCTTACCTACTATCTCGACCAACGACTGGTAGGGAGTCACGATAATCACATCGCCCTCCTGCAGACGGACATCGTCATTCATCTTGCCCTGCATGATGAACTCATAGACGTCCAAATGCTCTATCGTCTCTCCGTTACGAACCAGACGGATGTCACGCAAGCTACCGATATTATTCACACCACCGGCACGGTACAAGGCATGGAAAACCGTGGAAAAAGCCGAAAGTGTATAAGTACCCGGCACCGTGACCTCACCCATGATATGGATCTGAATGGTACGTATATCGCCTAAAGTCAGACGGATCTGTGAATTGGGATCCCCCCCTCCGATACCGGAATAGATCTTGGACAGTTCCCGTTGCAGATAAGCGTTGGCTTCTTTAACAGTCATGCCGTTCAGATAAACGGGACCGAGGTCTTTCACCTGGATACTCCCCTCAGGACTGATGGTCTGGCGGATGGTATTCTCGGAAGCTCCCCAAATATCTATGATCACCTCGTCACCGGGCCCCAGCCGATAATTTGCCGGAGTAGCCAGATTCACACTAGGTTCAAAGGAGAGATTACGGTTCTGGAACAGATTATGACCGAAAATCTGTATGCTGGCAGCCTCAGGGGCGGACTGGCTTTCAAGTCTCTCATCAACAACCGCTTTCTGGTCATCCAGTTCGGCAGCCTCGTAGGATTCTCCCACAGCAACCGAACGCTTGCGCATCTGTGAGGGAGCTTCGGAACCCGGGACAGCAACACCCGAGTTCTCATATTTATCCTTGATGCGGAGCACCTGTTCGCGGGTCACACCACGGCGCAACAGTTCGGCAGTCATCTGCTTCTGAGATTTTCCGGCTGCCTGTGCTTGTTTCACATATTCAACCACTTGCTCGTCGGACATGCGCTGGGCATAGGCAGAACCGAAGAAAATAAAAAGACATAAAATCAGAAATAAGACTCGACGCATAATTTAATGTTTGTTAGATTCTTATATGTCACACACTGAAAAAATCAAACTAATCCGGGAAGGTGGAACCAAAGGTGATTTATATTTATTACTTCGCGTAGTAATGAAAGAGTTAGTACCACGCTTCCCGGATATTCAATAGATATTGGGCATCTACTAAAGGGGGTATAACCCACTTTGAGTTATATTTTTAATCAAATAATAAGTTATTTTACTATATTCATTGGCAGAAATGCCATATAATCCGTTTCTCTGGAGGCTATTTTTCGTAATACAATGCGTGGAATCCTTTTCACTCATTACATGAATATATCACTTGTATGTTTAGCTCTATATGCCTTTAACTTTTCCCGTGTCTCTTACATTCTCCACTCCATTTTTTTTGCCTTGCGAGAAAACTTTCACCTGTTTTAGTCCTCAAGATATTCCCACGGATAGGGATTGTCAACTACATTCCGGAATTCCTCGACAGCTTCCTGCTGTTCGGCAGTGAGCGATGCGGAGTCCCAGGAAGAAATAATCTTCCGGGCTTCGTCGACCAGGAGCTCATCGAACACTTCTCCATAACAGGCAGTAAGCAGACGGAGTTTCAACAGCGAAGCGGGAAGGGTATCAAGGAGATTCCAACAACGGTTTAATATCTCCTGGAGGTGATCCTGCTTCTCGCCATGGTCAATGAACGATGCGTTATAACCCATCAAGAGAGCAAGACAGACGTTTGCTTGTTCTTCCGTAGTAGTACCTCGAACACTGGAACCATACAAAGCCGCAGTCAAGCGGTAAACCTCACCGTTGCGGCGGGAAAGGTCATCACTATAGATAGGACTACCGTCCATACCTAAATACATCAGTTCGTGCGCAGCACGCTGGAGATTAATTGCTTCTTCGAAAAGGGAGGAGGACATTTTTTGAATTATGAATTGTGAACTATGAGTTGTAAATTATGAATTATAATTCAGCCGATCACTTCTATAAGATCCGGATGGATGGTGGCCATGGCAACAGCAATGACACCTTGTATCTCTATAACCACACGGCGGTCACGTGCCCCCTTTACTTTCAGAAAAATACCCTCCTGACCTGCAAAGTCACCACCCGTAATACGGACTCTAGTTCCCTTCGACAGATTCAACTCTTCGGGCTGGAAATAAAGCAAATGGTCGTTATAGGTTCCGGCAACGGCGATGAAGCGCTGCATCTCATGGTCGGGAATAATTATCTTCTGACCACTGCGGGTATCGGTTATATATTGCAAATAAGTAATTTGAGACTTAACACGTTGTACGTCGGAAGGACGTGCATGGACAAAAACCAGATTACGGATGACGGGAACCAAAGTACGGACTTTCTTACCCTTACGGATACTTACCTTATATTGCATGGGGACAAAACAGCCGAGGTTCTCCTTCTCGAGAAGATGCACCGCATCAAGCTCTCTGCGGTATGTGGCACGCATGGCATGCCAGACTTCAACCTCGTTATCCGTTTCCATTTTCGTTGTTTTGTTCACAAAAGAGTGTTCCTCTGGGGCTTTGAACCCTCGGTATATACCTGGTATCCAATCATTTGCGAGCACCTTATGTAAAATACAGCAAGCATTGTGCCCTTCTTGCCAACAGTTTTTTTGCAGTTCGTCATCACCTTCTGGTAAGAGACTATAAACGAACGGATTACAAACAAAAAGCGTTTTTTAAACGTTCGTTTTTTGAACGTCAAATTTCAGGAAATGAAATAGGGAATGAGTTAATAAAAGGGAATGGAAATTTTAAATATTAAATAAGATACTTAACATACTGAATTACTGTAGATTAAACTGAGACACGATGGGTTTTCCAAAATATTTTTATTAAACATTTTGAGGATATAAAAAACAGTCTTATCTTTGCGTCCATTAAACGAACGTTTAAAAAACACTTCCAAGTCAAAGTCATTTCCATTTATATATCAACGCATTAACCCATCATAAAGATAAAACCCAGCTTTTTATCTCCATCCTTACTCTGCAAAAACAAAAAACTTGATATACCTTTGCATTTATTTTACAAACTACAGTAATTTTAATTATTAACCCAAAAACATTAGAAAATGAAGGCAAAAGAGACACTCCAAAGTAAGGAAAAAAAACAAAAAGAGACACCCTTAAAACGGATGTAAAGCACGGCATATCAGCTCCTAAAGCAGGAGTAGGACGTCCCTCAAGCGGGGAGGTTATGGGAATATTGCCACAATATAGGAAAGAAGTCATTAAAGACATCATCCTATGGAGAAAATCAAGATACTTTATAGAAGAAAAGCCGACAAGCAACAAGGCATTGGCACAATGGGCATACTCACATTTCGACTTTAGAACGCCAGACTATAAAAGACTGTCAGAAAACACTATAATACAAGAGTTCGGTGAAGTGTGGCGGGAAATGAAGGTAGCAGGAGAGATATAGGGAATAAAACAAAAAAGGGCAGAAACCACGAAACTTATTGACAATAATTAAATATAAACAACTTAAGGAATAAACCACTTATCTTTGCCGCCACTTTGGTAAGGATGAAGCCACACCGCCTATAGATGCCGCTTTCTCAACGAATGCGGCATCTTTTTTTATCTACAAGCGTACCTCCTGCCAAACTAATACAATTATTAATTTTAAAGACAACAAGATGAGAAAGTCGACAAAGAACGCTTCACTTCACGAAGCACTGAGAAACCTATGGAAAATACGTATCATGCTGGAAAAGAACTACACGGAAACATGCGCCACATGGATGGCCCGACGGATAGAAAGCCTGATAGACCACATGCAATACGGACACGCACTCATAGCCTACCACAAGCAGGACGGGACATTCAGGCTGGCAAAAGCCACCTTACTGCCCTACAAGGCTGACTTCAGAAGAGATTATGACATTACAAGAGTGACAAGCAACATAGCCTTCTGGGACGTGGAACTGCAGGCATGGAAAACTTTCCAGCTGGAGAACTTCCTCGAATGGAGCCCCATATGCTAATCATTAACCATTAATCACTAATCATTAAACACTAAAAACAATGGCCATGATGTACGGGGGAATGCTATACTTCCCCCTCAAAGTAAATCTATTCGAAGAGATAGCAGTGGAACTGGTGGAAGCCAGGTTCGGACTGAAAGGAACGGCGGCGGTAATGAAGCTGCTGTGCAAGATACACAAGGAAAACGGATATTACCTGAAATGGAACGCGGAGCAATGCACACTGTTCACAAACAAGGCGGGAAAGGACATCAACGAGCAGGAGATGCAGGGAATCGTGGACATTCTGGTGGAGAAAGCTTTTTTCGACCCCAAAACCTATAAGGAGCAAGGGGTACTGACCTCTACCGAGATACAGAAGGTATGGCTGGAAGCCACCAAACGAAGAAAAAGAGACCTCACCACCTTGCCCTATCTGCTGGTAGAGACGGAAGAGGACAAGCCGGACAAGGACAAGACTTGTACGCAAAAACGGGAAAATTGCACGCAGGATGCGGACATTTTCCCCGAAAATGCATGCAATTCCAAACAAAGCAAAGAAAGCAAAGCAAAAGAAAGTAAAGCACTTCCCCCTCTTACTCCCCCGGGGGAAAGCGGAGGAGCGCAGGGGAATCCTGAGCTGGACATTCCCGGATATGCCTACAACAGGAATACGCACAACCTGGAATGCCTCATGCTGAATCTGGAAAAGCTCTACATCACCGACCGGGAGGAAATCAGGAAGATTCTGAAGTTATCGGACTACGGCAGGCTGGGAAACTACGTCTGGAAAATATTCAATGGGACGAACTGGAGCAAGGTGAACAGCAAGGGAGGGTACATCATCTCGGTACTGGCAAGAGAGAAGCGGAGTACGGGAAGCTGATTCCACAGGGCACAAGCTATCAATAACATGTCATGCAGGAAATCAATAACGTGTGATACAAAAAACAAATATCGTGCCGGCAGGAAATTAATTCCTTGCCGACACGATATGAATTTCTTCTTCGTCCTTAAAACTGTACCTTATAATTATGCCGGTATTCAGTGCAAAACCTCTGCAATTCAATAAAAAATAGCTGGAACACAGCAAACAGTTCCTCATCGTGCTCTTCAAGGTAACGAATAGCCTTGTCTACGGATATATCAATATGATGATATTCCACCATGATGTTCAAAGACTCTCTTATTCCGTTCAGAGTGGCGTATTTCCGCAAACGGTCGGTCAGGATAAAATGCCAGATGAAACGTTTGAACCGTACCGGAAGATAGCGGTAATTGATGAGGAGGGAAAGATAGAAAGTCCAGGTATACCTCCTCAAGGAAACCCCGGAGAACGACTCGAAACGGGAAGCCAGCAAATAATCGAAATAAATATCCAGCAATACCCCCGAATACCGTCCGAACTCCGGTTGAAGCCTATGCACCACCTCGCAGACAGCCGGATGACGGTCGGTATAGTCGTCAATAGCGCGGTGAAGCTGAATACCCTTGGCTATATCCGGCGGATAATTCTTATAGGAGCTTCCCTTTACGGCATCGCCTACAAAATTGCCCAACTGTACTTTTCTGTTCGAACCGGAAAGGAATATATGTGCCAGATAGTTCATGACAAAAGATTTACCAGCTCCTTGCAAAGACGCTCCTTCACCTCCTCCATCGGCACCTCGTGTCCCAGCTCTTTCTGCAAAGAAGTGACACCCTTGTCTATGAATCCGCAGGGATTGATATAGCTGAAATAACGTAAATCGGTATTCACATTCAGTGCCAATCCATGCATGGTGACAAAATGGCTGCTGCGCACGCCGATGGCACAAATCTTACGGGCACGGGGAGTATCGCCCTCCAGCCATACGCCCGTTGCCTTCTCCAGACGTCCGGCCGCGATGCCAAACGAAGCACAAACACGGATTACCGCCTCTTCCAGCAGATGCACATATTCCTTCAACCCCAAAGAAAAGTCGTCAAGGTTCAGAATAGGATAGCAGACCAACTGTCCCGGACCATGATACGTAATGTCTCCGCCACGGTCAATATGATAGAGCGTAGCCCCTATCCTGCGCAGTTGTTCTTCTCCCAGCAGCATATTCCTTTCTTTTCCGCTACGCCCCAATGTATAGACATGGGGATGCTCGCAGAGCACAATATGATTGACATAGCACTCTCCTGCCTGCTTGGCATGTACAAGTGCGTCAAACCATTCCGTCTGCCGGCTCCATGCTCCGGCATAAGGAATCATGTTCCAATCTGATATTTCCAGTTTCATGCAAGCAAATATAGTACTTTTTTGAATTCTAAAAAGAACATTTCATTTTAAAAACAGAATGTCTTCCGTTACTTTTTCCCCGGAAAAGAATTACCTTTGTGCGAACTCTAAACGACAAAGCGTATGGAATTTCCCCAAGTCGACCTGCCAGTAGACATGATTGCATGGACTGAAGTAACGGAAGACATTCTAAACATATACAAACAGTCGTGCCGTCTGAAAGCATGCATCTTTGCGCTATGCATAGAAGGTTCCATCACCGTATCCATCAACCTGATGGATACGGAAATCAAGCAAGGGGACTTCATTACCCTGCTTCCCGGAACCATCATACAGTTTTACGAACAAAAGGAAAAAGTATGCCTGGGATTCGTGGGGTTTTCCTCCCATTGCCTCAATGGGGTCAACCTCATCCAGTCTACATTGAGCTCTTTCTCCAACATACTGGAGTATCCGGTACTGGCTGTCAACCCTACCGTCGCCTCCTATTTCAAGGACTATTTTGCCTTATGGGCACGCATCACGACCGGCCCCTACCCTCCTGACACCAAAATGGCACAGAGCGCTCTAAGCATGCTCCTCAGTGGGGTGGACAAGATGTATTGCCACCGTCCGCAAATGCAAAAAGGGAACAAGAGCCGGAAAGAGGAAATATGCCACGAACTGGTGCAGCTCGTCATCGAAAACTATACCCGCGAACGCCGCGCGCAATTCTATGCCGACAAACTGGGCATCTCCCTGCAACACCTCAGCACCACCGTGAGGCAGGTGACCGGCAGAAATGTATTGGACATCATCGCCCACGTCGTCATCGTAGACGTGAAAGCCAAACTGAAATCAACCAATATGACCATTCAGGAAATTGCCTATTCCCTGAATTTCCCCAGTGCTTCCTTCTTCGGAAAATACTTCAAGAGGCACATGGGCATGAGTCCGCTGGAGTATAGGAACAGCTGAGAACATCAGAACCTGGAACTCAGACGAAGGCTGCTCAAAGCCACGGATACACAGGAAAGAGCCATGGCAGCACCTGCCAGCGCAGGACTCAGCAGGATGTCATAGACGGGATAGAGTACTCCGGCTGCGACAAAGATACCCACTGTATTATAGATGAAAGCCCAAAACAGATTCCGGTACATGAGGCCCACAGTCTGGTGAGACAACCGGAAAACTTTGGGCAACAGCAGCAGGTCTGAAGTCCTGAGAGTAATCATGGCGGTGTCCATCAACGTATCAGTCCCCTTTCCCATGGCAATGCTTACATCAGCACAGCTCAAGGCTTGCGCATCGTTCACGCCATCACCTACCATGGCGACCGTTTTACCCTGAAGCTGCAGCTTATGGATGAAATCCTCTTTGTCATCGGGCATAGCATCGGCCACAAAACGCATGATACCCAAACTGCCGGCCACGGAAGAAGCTGTACGCTCACCGTCTCCCGTAAGCATGCATATCTCGATGTCCTGGGTACGCAGTTCCCGGATAGCTTCCATAGAAGTCACCCGCAACTGGTCCTTGATGGCAATAACGGCAAGTAAATCGTTCTCACGCCCAAAGTAGACAATACTGTTTCCGTCCGATTCATATTGCGTCAGCATATCGGCCAGGATATCCGACAAATTGGCCTGATAATCTTTCAGCAGTTTATGGCTTCCTACCCAATATTCCGCACCTTGATAGGCCACTCTGACACCTTTTCCGGCAATGCTTTCGAAACCGTCCAGATGGGCAGGGATAACCTGCTCTTCCCCTTCCAGGGCCGTAACGATAGCTTCCGCCAGAGGATGGTCCGAAGTAGACTCGGCAGCAAGCAGTACATCTTTATAATGATCCTCCTGCCCTTGCGCCCACAGCCAGCCTATTACCGTAGGATGCCCTTCTGTCAGGGTCCCGGTCTTATCGAATACCACCACATCCACATTGCGCATCTGCTCTAAAGCGGAAGTATCCCTGATCAGGATATGATTGCGGGCGGCTTTATTGAGGCCAGCCGCCAAAGCTACGGGAGTGGCCAGCCCTATCACACACGGACAAGCCACCACCAACACGGACAAAGCGGCAAACAGACCGTGTGACACTACACCTATGCCTCCGAAGAACACCCATATAAAAAAGGTCAGCAGGGAAACGATGAGAATGACCGGGACAAAAAAACCAGCGACGCGGTCGTCAATGCGTTGCTTCTCCGGCAGTACGCGGGCTGCGTTATGCTGCCAGCCTCCCAACCGGCGGATAGCCGCCGACACAGTTCTCCGGGCACGTTCCTCCATAAACTCGCCAGTCAGGGAAAAGGCGATGATGACGGCGGCAACCCCATAATAGACATGCGGTTCCAGCCCGATGCCCAGCCAATAATCCGGAAAGAAAGTATTGAACACACTGAACAGAAAAGCCACAGAGGTGGTAAGTGCCACCAGACGGTCTATATTGTTGCGGCCCGACCGGGTTCCCTTCCAGGCACCGGCATAAAAAGGAAAGCCGAAAAACAGCAGTACCGGAATTGCCAGTACCATCTGTATTTCACGGGTATAGGGTATATGCACAAAGACTGTAGAAAACAGTATCAGCACGATGGCAAAAAGCCATGCGCCGACGACACGCAATTCCGTGCTGTGCATATCCAGCACGGGATGCGCCTTAGTAATTATATTGCTCATTCGATTTATTTTTTAGATGATTGTTGTTCCGCTTTAATAAAGCAACAACCGGAATGAGCAGTTTGTTCAATTACTTCTTATCGTCCTGCTTGGTTTCCTTGACAAACTCCGCTTCATAATGGAACTTTTGGAAACCTTTTTTCAACTTTTCCACATTGGTCTTGTCGGCATCATACGTGATGGTTACCGTCTTTGTCTTCAAGTCTGTGTGGAAGTCCTTCAGTCCCTTCTCAAAACGGATGTTATTGTTTATCTTCCTTACACAGTTCTCACACTTCATCTGTGCCACCTTGAACACGGCTGTACGGATGTCTTTTGCCATTGCGGCAGATGCCCAGAAGAGTACAACTGCCAAAGTCATTAAAAATCTTCTTGTTTTCATTGTTTCGCTATTGATTTAATAAATAATATTATATTCTCGGCAAGTTAAAACGGACACCTACATAGGCTTTTGCTCCATGCATCGGTCCCCACACCATCGTAGCATCAAAGTTGCTTCCCCAGGGATCGGAGGCATCGATGATAGGATTCTTCTGTTTGAAGTTTGTCAGATTCTCGCCACCGATGTATATAGACCAGCGACGGAAATAGCGCGTCACCTGTGCGCTCAACTGCTCGAAGCCGCCATAGCGCCTTTCCCACGACCAATTGCCGTCTGTCAGTTCGTATGGAGCCGGCATGCGCCCGCCACCGTTCAGTTGCAAAGTTACATCAAACTGCCACAATCCCAAAGGTGTCTGATAAGAAGCCGTCAGCAAACCTTTATATTTGCTGGTAAGGGGTTTCTCCATCAGCTCTCCGTTGTAATTCGTCTTGGCATCCGTCCAACGGTAAGCCGCGGTAAAGGTGAAACCCGGGAAGAACGGATAGCTTGCCTCCACCTGCACTACCTGCGAATAGGAACGGCCGTGAAGGTTGTAAAACAGAACGGCATGCGGGTCCGTATCCATGTCTACCACCACCTGCTTGCTGAAATCCGTGTAATAGTATTCCGCATTCAGGTTCAAGGTTTTGCCGAACAAGGGAATATAGGCGGAAGTGCTTGCGCCATAGTTCCAGGCCTCATCCTGGTCAAGACGTTTGGCGATGTCTATCCGGCGGCTACTTGCCAGCAGGTAGTTATGCTCGGCCAGCACATGGTTCGTGCGGTATCCTTTTCCTGCCGAAAGACGGAAATGTACATACTCGTTGGGATTGTACTTCACATGGAAACGCGGGGTGACGAAATAGCCGTACTCGTTGCTATGGTCGCCGCGGATGCCACCCATCAGCACCAGTTTATCGTCCCAGTTGTAGGTGTACTGCACGTAGGCGCCGGGGACGGCTTCTTTGGTGAATTTCTTCGTCAAAGGCTGTGCGGCGTCATTGTCCAGGCGGTAGCGCTGGTCATAGGAGTCATAGTTGAAGCTCAGTCCGGCAGAAAGGCTTTGACGCTTGGTCAGTTCCGTCTCGAACAACAAGGAGGCATAAGCATTGTGCTGGTCTACGTCGTAGATTTTCCGTCCGTACAAGGCATCCTGCTTATGCAGGGAGCCGGAGAGGATCAATGCCAGGTTAGTGTTCTTCTCCTTGTTGAATATATAGGCGTTCTTGGTGAAAGCTTCGTAGCGGTCGGTGCCTATACTTATCTTATAAGGGTCTGTCAGAGGCATTTTGCCATGACCGACTTGTCCGCTGTTGCGGTCTTCCGTAAGCACTTTGATGCCTGCTTGGAAAACGTAGCGGTCGCCCATGTATGCCCAGCGGTTCCAGAGGTTGTACTGCTCCACGCGGGGGATGTCGGCAAAGCCGTCGTCGTTGCTGTCGTGAGCTTTGGTCTCATTCTCGTAATGTGCCAGCAAAGAGGTGCTCCAGCGTTTGGAGAGTTTCACCGTGGCATCGGCATTGGCTTCATAACGGTTGGTGCTGCTGGCAAAAAGGTTGGCCGAAAACCAGTCCGCTTCGGGCAACTGGGGTTTCTTGAATTCCACATTGATTTGTCCCGTGATGGCCTCATAGCCGTTCTTCACGGACGAACTGCCCTTGCTCACCTGAATGCTCTGCATCCACGGCCCAGGGACATAGCCCAAGCCGTAGGGGGCGGCAGAGCCGCGGTAGTTGGGGACATTCTCCGTCATCATCTGCACATACGTACCGGACAAGCCCAGAAGCTTGATTTGCTTGGCACCGGTGGCGGCGTCAGAGTAAGTGACGTCCACCGAAGGATTGGTCACAAAACTTTCTCCCAGGTTACAGCAGGCGGCACGGCTCAGCTCGGCGCTGCTTATCATATCTTCGTTCATCACACTGTTGCGCAACTTCATGGTGCCCAACTTACGGCTGACCACATTCACCTCGCTCAGTTCCACCCCTTCGCGCAAGACAATGTCGAGCGTCTCATTGCGGTTACTGACGTGTATCGTATCATTCTCAAAACCGATAAAGCTGACTACAAGCATATGCTTGTCATTGGGTTTGGACAAGGAGAAGGTACCGTCTGCCGAAGTGGTGGTTCCTTGAGTGGTTCCCTGCCAGAAGAGGTTGGCACCCGCAATCGGGTCGCCCAAATTATCCTTTACCGTTCCCTTTACCTGCGCCTGCAAGGGGATGAAAGAGAACAGAAGGATGGCTATCAAACTATATTTCATTTCTGTTTTATACTTAAAGAAGTGATTAAAAAACAAACAATTCCCTCCGGACAATTCATGTCATTGCCCCGTATAAAACAACACTAAATGAGAAGCGTGGAATAGAGCGCCAGATAATGACGCGAGCCGACGACATATGGCGGTGCCCCGAAATGCACTTCCGGAGTGCAGGCCACTTGCGGCAAGGAGTAATCAAACAGCGGCAGTTGCTCACAAAACAGTGTAAGGGATGGCACGAACGAAGCAGACTCGTGTGCATGTTTCACGAAATCCACCTTGTAGTAGACGGCTGTACAACCGGTATCCTTGCACGTTTTTTGTGAACCACGATGTGCATGATGGCATTTGGAACAGCCGGAGGTGCAGCAACTTTGTGTCGTCTCGCATCCGGCACAGCAATACTGAACTACAGAAATCCCCACTCCGCTTATAATGATAAGAGAGGAAAAGAGTACAGCCAGTATGTAACGGAGTTCCTTCATAAGCGCTGCAAAGATAGAAAGTTTTAACCGTTTGCCGGAATTAATTTTTCCTTTTTTATGCCTGCAGTTCGTTAATAAGTTCTATATTTGTCGATAAAGTTTTTTGATTGATATGTTGATTTATAAACGAAACTCAATATGAAAAAGCAAACTGTCAGCCTACTTGTCCTTCTGCTTGCGGCAAGCGGCCTTTTCTTTTCCTGCGGTAACACCGTGAACAAAAACGCATACGCGTTGGAGTTCGACAGTATACAAGTAAACGAAACCGTACATCTCTTCGGAGACACAGCCAAGCCGGCCTGCAACCTCATCCTCAACGTTGCCTATGCCAGCCAGTCATCCGACGTAAGGCTGAAAGACAGTCTGAACACCTTCTTCCTATCTGCCTGCTTCGGCGACAAGTACATGGCGATGACACCCGAAGAAGCTGTCAAGAAATATACGGAGAAATATGTCGGCGACTACCGCAATGACCTGGAGCCGATGTACAAGAAAGACGAGGAGGACAAACAGGACGAGCAGAGCATAGGAGCCTGGTATTCCTATTATAAAGGAATCGAAAGCCATGTGCAGTTGTGCAATACCTTAATACTGACCTACCGTATAGATTACAACGAATATACCGGCGGCGCACACGGCATCTATATGTCCACCTTCCTCAACCTCGACCTAAAGACCCTAAGCCCCATCCACCTAGGCGACCTCTTTGAAGGCGACTATAAGGAAGCGCTGACCGACTTGCTTTGGAAACAGCTGATGGCAGACAACAACGTCAGCACCCGCCAAGAGCTGGAGGACATGGGCTACGCCACCACCGGTGACCTGGAGCCTATCGAGAATTTCTATCTGGACCCAACGGGAATCACCTTCTATTATAATGTATATGAAATTGCCCCATACGTAATGGGAGCAACCAAAATCACGTTGTCTTATGAGGACATAACCCATCTGATGAACAGCGAATTCGTCACCTTGAGCAATACGATAAAAGCAGGCGACCAATAGGAACCGTAATCAATTGTCTATCAACATAAAATTCACAATGGATTTAATACTCAAATATTTCCCGGACCTGACGGAAGAACAGAAACGGCAGTTTGCCGCCCTCTACGACCTCTACATGGACTGGAACTCTAAGATTAATGTCATTTCACGCAAAGATATAGAGAACTTGTACGAACACCATGTGCTGCATTCTCTGGGCATAGCCAAGGTAATCCGCTTCAGACCGGGGACACAGATTATGGACCTCGGCACGGGAGGAGGCTTTCCGGGAATCCCGCTGGCCATCCTTTTCCCCGAAGTACAATTCCATCTGGTGGACAGCATCGGAAAGAAAGTACGCGTAGCCTCCGAAATAGCCAACAGCATCGGGCTGAAAAACGCCACCTTCCGTCATGCCCGTGCAGAAGAGGAAAAAGGGAAGTTCGACTTTGTGGTGAGCCGTGCCGTGATGCCGCTGACAGACCTGCTGAAGATTATCCGTAAGAACATCTCCCCAAAACAGCAGAATGCATTGCCCAACGGACTGATTTGCCTTAAGGGGGGCGAATTGGGGAACGAAACCATGCCCGTCAAGAACAAGACTACGCTGTGGGACCTGAAGGAGTTCTTTGAAGAGGAGTTCTTCGAGACAAAGAAAGTAGTGTACGTAGGGTGTTGAGAGATAGCTGAGGTTTAGAAATCTAAATACATAATATGAAAATAAAGAGATTCGAATTTAATATGTTCCCGGAGAACTGTTATGTGCTTTGGGACGAAACCAATGAAGCGGTCGTCATTGACCCGGGCTGCTTTTATGAGGAAGAAAAGCAGGCCTTGAAAAACTTCATCACCAAGAATGGGCTGAATGTGAAACATCTGCTGAATACCCATCTGCATCTGGACCATATCTTCGGCAATCCTTTCATGCTGAAAGAGTTCGGTCTGAAGGCCGAAGCCAACCAGGCCGATGAGTTCTGGATTGATGAAGCGCCGAAACAAAGCCGCATGTTCGGCTTCCAGCTGCAGGAAGCCCCCGTGCCCCTGGGCACTTATCTGCACGATGGAGACATCATCACCTTCGGCAATACGAAACTGGAAGCCATCCATGTACCGGGACACTCGCCGGGCAGTCTGGTGTATTATTGCGCGGCAGACCACTGCATGTTCTCGGGGGATGTGTTGTTTCAAGGCAGCATCGGCCGTGCCGACCTCACCGGTGGCAACTTCGACGAACTGATAGAACATATTTGCAGCCGTCTGTTCATCCTGCCCAACGACACGATTGTCTATCCCGGACACGGAGCGCCGACTACCATAGGAATAGAGAAAGCGGAGAATCCGTTCTTCCGGTAAATATACAGCAAACTTTTAAATCATTACAGCCATGAAAAACGACCTATTGGCCTACCGCCACATCGGCATCAGCGAAAAAGACGAGGAGAAGATGCTCCAAAAAATAGGAGTGAAAAGCCTGGACGAGCTGATTGATAAAACCATTCCTGCCAACATCCGCCTGAAAGAACCGCTGGCTCTGCCCAAGACTATGACAGAGTATGAATTCGGACAGCACATTGCAGGGCTGGCTGCCAAAAACAAACTCTACACAACCTATATCGGTATGGGATGGTACAACACCATCACTCCTGCCGTTATCCAACGGAATGTATTCGAGAACCCCGTTTGGTACACTTCCTATACCCCCTATCAGACCGAAGTCTCACAAGGACGCCTGGAAGCCCTAATGAACTTCCAGACTGCCGTATGCGACCTCACCGGCATGCCCCTTGCCAACTGCTCCCTGCTGGACGAAGCGACTGCCGCAGCCGAAGCCGTGACGATGATGTATGCCCTGCGTCCGCGCGACATGCAGAAATCGGGCGCCAACGTGGTATTTGTTGACGAAGCCGTCTTCCCGCAGACGCTGGCAGTAATGACTACCCGTGCCATTCCGCAAGGTATCGAGCTGCGTATAGGAAAATACCATGAAATGGAATTCACACCGGACATCTTCGCCTGCGTACTGCAATATCCCAACGCCGCCGGCAACGTGGAAGATTATCGCGCCTTCGTGGAAAAAGCCCATGCAGCCAACTGCAAAGTGGCCGTTGCCGCCGACATTCTGAGCCTCGCCCTGCTCACCCCTCCGGGAAAATGGGGGGCTGACATCGTCTTCGGAACCACACAACGGCTCGGTACACCGATGTTCTACGGCGGGCCGTCGGCAGCCTACTTTGCCACCCGCGACGAGTACAAGCGCAATATGCCGGGACGCATCATCGGCTGGTCGAAAGACAAATACGGCAAGCTGTGCTACCGCATGGCGCTGCAAACCCGCGAGCAACATATCAAGCGTGAAAAGGCGACTTCCAACATCTGTACCGCGCAGGCACTGCTGGCTACAATGGCAGGCTTCTATGCCGTATATCACGGTCCGGAAGGCATCCGCACCATTGCGGAACGCATCCACAGCATTGCCGTATTCCTGGAAAAGAGCATCAACAGACTGGGATACAAGCAGGTCAATGCACAATATTTCGACACGCTCCGCTTTGCACTGCCCGACACCATTTCGGCACAGCAGATACGTACCATCGCCTTGAGCAAGGAAGTGAACCTGCGTTATTTCAAGAATGGGGACGTAGGTATGAGCATCGATGAGACTACGGACATCACTGCCGTCAACGTACTGCTCTCCATCTTTGCCATTGCCGCCGGAAGGGATTGGGAAAAGACAAGCGACGTACCCATGGCAAGTAGCATCAGCGCGGAGATGAAGCGCCAAAGCGCCTATCTGACACACGAAGTATTCAACAAATACCATACGGAAACGGAGATGATGCGCTACATCAAGCGTCTCGACCGCAAGGACATCTCACTGGCACACTCCATGATTTCCCTCGGCTCGTGCACCATGAAGCTGAACGCTGCCGCAGAGATGCTGCCGCTCAGCCGTCCGGAATTCATGAACATGCATCCCCTGGTGCCCGAAGACCAGGCCGAAGGTTACCGCGAACTGATAAGCAACCTCAGTGAAGAGCTGAAGATAATTACCGGCTTTGCCGGTGTCAGCCTGCAACCCAACTCCGGTGCGGCAGGCGAATATGCAGGACTCCGCGTCATCCGCGCCTATCTGGAAAGCATCGGGCAAGGACACCGCAATAAGGTGCTGATACCGGCATCCGCACACGGCACCAACCCGGCTTCTGCCATCCAGGCAGGCTTTACCACTGTGACCTGCGCCTGCGACGCACAAGGCAATGTGGATATGGCCGACTTGCGTGCCAAAGCGGAAGAAAACAAGGATGACCTCGCCGCCCTGATGATTACCTACCCTTCCACACACGGTATCTTTGAAACGGAAATTGTGGAAATCTGCCACATCATACATGCCTGCGGTGCGCAGGTATATATGGACGGCGCCAATATGAATGCCCAAGTAGGCTTGACGAATCCCGGCTTTATCGGTGCGGACGTCTGCCACTTGAATCTGCACAAAACGTTCGCCTCTCCTCACGGCGGCGGCGGACCGGGCGTAGGCCCCATCTGCGTGGCAGAGCATCTGGTTCCGTTCCTTCCGGGACACAAATTGTTCGGCAATGCAGCCAACCAGGTGTCCGGAGCTCCCTTCGGCAGCGCAGGTATCCTGCCCATCACTTACGGCTACATCCGCATGATGGGAACGGAAGGACTGACGCGTGCCACGAAGATAGCTATCCTCAGCGCCAACTACCTGGCAGCCAGCCTCAAGGATACGTACGGCATTGTTTATCGCGGTGCTACCGGCTTCGTAGGACACGAAATGATATTGGAATGCCGCAAGGTGCACGAAGAGACGGGCATCAGTGAAAACGACATCGCCAAACGTCTGATGGACTACGGCTATCATGCCCCCACCCTCTCCTTCCCGGTACACGGCACACTGATGATTGAACCGACGGAAAGCGAAAGCCTTGCCGAACTGGACAACTTTGTCCACGTGATGCTGACCATTTGGGACGAGATTCAAGAGGTAAAGAACGGCGAAGCCGACAAGACGGACAACGTGCTGGTGAATGCCCCACATCCCGAATACGAAGTGGTAGCCGACACGTGGGAGCACAGCTATACCCGCCAAAAGGCAGCCTACCCGATAGAAAGCGTGCGCGAAAACAAGTTCTGGGTGAACGTGGCACGTGTAGACAACACGTTGGGAGACCGTAAACTGTTGCCCACATGCTATGGATGCTTCGACTGATGAAAAGAAAGCGTAACGGACTATTTTATAGTAAAAAAGAAGAAACCATCAATTCCATCTCCCATGGCATCGGCATTGCCATGGGAGTAATTGTAAGTACACTATTCCTGATAAAATGCTACCAAGCACAGAATCTTTGGGCAGCATTCGGTGTATGGCTCTATCTGTTCGGTATGGGCGGCTCCTATCTTGCCTCCACACTCTACCACTCCCTGAAACATCATAATCCGTGGAAACGACGCTTGCGGCATTGGGACCATGCAGCCATCTATTGGCACATTGCAGGCAGTTATTCCCCCATCACACTCATTGCATTGAGAGAGGACGGCGGTTGGGGCTGGGGACTTTTCGGCTTCGTCTGGCTATGCGCCATCATCGGCACTGTTGTCAGCTTCCGCAAGATGGAGGAGCACAGTTACGTGGAAACAGTATGCTACATCCTGATGGGGCTGTCCGTACTGGTAGTATTCAAGCAGCTTTTCGCCCTCTCCCCCACAGCCTGCTACTGGATTATTGCCGAGGGGGTATGCTACATCACGGGAGCCGCCTTCTACTCCTTGCGCAAAGCACGGTACATGCATTCGGTTTTCCATTTCTTTGTATTGGGCGGTTCAGCCTGCCACATGGTGGCTGTATGGGACATACTGGTGAAGATGCTGTAAGCAAACGGCAAGCGCACAACCGCTAAAAGAAGTTAATAAGTATCTCTCCCCCTTGCTTTTCTCCATAACTTACCCTACGTTTGCAGTGTTATACATCAGTACAACACTAATAAAACTATGATAACGATAGAGAATACGAGCTACGGTTACAAGTCCAATCCTTTTATTTTCAACAATATATCTTTGAAAATAGGAAATGGTATATATGGACTTCTGGGGGAAAACGGCGCAGGCAAAACAACGCTGATGCATCTCATCTGCGGACTACTCTTCCCCAAAAACGGAAAGTGCAGTATAGACGGAAGAAACACGGCGGAGAGACAGTCCGGGGCGCTAAACCGTTACTTCTTCCTGCCCGAAGAGATGCAGATGCCAACCGAGAGTATCGTCAGCTTCGCTGCACGCCATTCCGTATTCTATCCACATTTCAATCAAGAAGAATTCGAGCTGAACCTGGAAGAATTGAAAATCGACCGGAAACAAAAACTCTCTTCCATCTCCTACGGACAACAGAAGAAGGCAATGCTGGCATACGCCTTTGCCCTGCATACTCCATACACCCTACTCGACGAACCGACAAACGGGCTGGACATCACCTCTCGCCAAGCCTTGAAGCGTATCATCAGCCGCAGCATGGACGATGAAAGCACGCTACTCATCTCCACCCATCAGGCACACGACTTCGAGAACCTGCTGGACCACCTCATCATCCTTGGCAAAGGCGAAATATTACTGAACCGTTCGCTGGACGAAATCAGTAACCGGCTTCTCTTTGCCCGGACAGACATTCTGCCGGAAGAAAGAATTTACAGCGAAGAGAATCTATCGGGTTATTTCTCCATCATTCCCAACGAGGACGGAGAGGAGAACACACCGGACATCGAGCTGCTGTATAAAGCGGTGCTGCAACAACCGGAAAAGATAAAGAGCATGTTTCAATGAAAATCCATCATACAAACAGAACTATGAACGCAACTTTTAATCTGAAACGCTTCCTGCTACTGGAACAATATAAAAGGAATGAGACCGGCAGACACCTACTTTGGTCAGCAGCCGTCGTATCGTTCATCTGCATCCTGTGCATTCTCTACGACATAAACCGCGGTGGAAGTTACTACGGCAAACATACCTCTGCCACCGAATTCTCCCGCTACATACTATGGTTTATCCTCATGGCCCCCTGCCTGCTGGAAACAAATTTCAGCAAACGCAGCTCCACTCTCGATATACTGCTGCCGACATCGGCATTCGAGAAGTTCCTGCATATCTGGATAAAATACCTGCTGCTGCTTCCCCTATTCTGCAGTCTGCTGATAGCCTGCCTCAAAGGTCTGCTGTCCTTAAGCGGCAGCGAGTTCCTGCAGTATTTTGCAACGCACATCACGATGTTCCGGATACACAACACCCAGATACTGACCTATGTAATCCTGCATGCTTCCGCCTTCATCGGCTACTTCGCCTTCAGTCGGCAAGTCCTGCTGAAAAGTTTCACCATCTTTGTAGGCTCCATTGCCGTCTGCATAGGAATTGTAACTTTTGTGGCCTCCCTCATGCCCGAAGCCAGAGCGGACGGATACTGGATGGATAACATTGCCACATGGCCCCACACCAACTATCCGTTGTCGGCCGGTGCACAAGCCATCGTGACTTTCTGCAATTATGCGGCTCCCATCAGTGTGTTGCTCGGTTCATGGGTATCGAGCTACTTCCTGCTCAAAGAAAAACAACTGTAGCCTATGGACTTCAAGACCAACAAGCCGATATACCAGCAGATTGTAGACTTCTGTTTCAGCAAGATTCTCACCCGCGAATGGCGGGCGGAAGAGCGGGTGGTATCCGTGAGGGAGCTCTCCACACAACTGGCAGTGAACTCGCGCACCGTGCTGAAGGCCTATGAATACCTCCAGACGGAGGACATCATCTACCCGGAACGGGGAATGGGGTTCTACCTCTCCAAAGATGCGGTGAAGAAAGTGATGCGAATACAGAAGAAAGAGTTTTTTGACAACCAGCTTGCCGACATGTTCCGCAGCATGGAGCTACTCGGCATCAGTATAGAAGAAATAACAGAACGATATAACAAACTTAAAAAAGACGGTTCATGAAGAGATACGCAAAGACTGCATTATGGATTACCTTCGGACTCCTCTTCGGACTTACGATTGTCAAAGTTTCGACACTGATGTACGAGATTTATTCCTTCATGCATTCCTAACTTTCATCGGACAGACGAGGAAAGTATAAACAACTGATATACAAGCTTCAGCATCTTCCCTTAGCGGGAAGAGTGACTTTTACATCCCTATCCAACAGTAACAGACTAATACAAACGATTATGAAAACCAAACTTTTTTTACTATTGCTTGCCCTCTCCGTACTCCGTACGCAGGCACAGAGCCTCTCCATCAAAGGACGCGTCACGGACGCCTCGCAAGAAGCAGTTATAGCCGCCAATGTGTCATTATGGACCATAGACTCTACTTTGGTGACCGGAGTAACCTCGGATGCACAAGGCAAGTTCGCCCTCCATAAAATCAAGGCAGGCGATTACCGCCTTTCCATCTCCTTCATCGGCCTCCAAAGTGAAAACATACTGCTGAAACTGAATAAAAGCCTCGACCTGGGCGATGTACAGTTGCAGGAAGATGCCGTGAGCCTCGGTGAAGTGACGGTATCCGCTAGCAATGTGCTGCAGCGGGTAGACCGGCAAATCATCCTGCCTTCCGAAAGCCAGCTCAAACGCTCATTCGGTGCCTACGACCTGCTGAACAATCTCGGCATTGCCCGTCTGCAAGTGGACAATCTGAGCAACAGCATGAGCGTCAGCGGTGGTGGGGCCGTACAAACCCGTATCAACGGCATTAAAGTGACAGACAAGGAGATAGCGGCCGTCAGAGCCAAAGACGTACTGCGTGTGGAGTTCATCGAAGACCCCGGCAAGCAGTACGGAGACGATGAACTGGGCGCCGTAGTCAACATTATCCTGCGCCGCCGCGAAACGGGCGGTGTTGTGAACTTCCAACTCTCCGATTCGCCCCACACCCTATGGGGAGAGAATTTCCTGAGCGCGAAGTTCAATTACAAGAACTCCGAATGGGGCATCGACTACTTCAACAAGAACGGCAAGTATCACAGCCGCCTCGAATCCCACGAAACCTTCTATCTGGGCGACCGCACCATCGACCGCATCAAGGAAGGCATCGAAGACGAGTCGCCCTCTCTGAGCTTCATCAACAACCTGAATCTGACGTACAATCTGACGAAAGCGGACAAATATGTATTCAATGCCATCTTCCGTAACAACCTCAGCAATGCCCCCTACCAGAATGAACTGAACAAGATGTGGGCAGTGGGCAGCACGGAGTCCATCTATTCGTACGTCAACAACCACACATCCAGCTACTCTCCGGCACTCGACCTTTACTTCCAGCATACCCTGCCCCATCAGCAGAGCATCCAGATGAATGTGACGGGAACGCTCATCCATACCAAGAACAACCGGAAATACAAGGAGTACAAGGACGAGAACGCACCGCTGGCAGACATCCAGACATTAGTGGACGGCGACAAACGCTCCGTCATCGGCGAAGCCATTTATGAAAAGAACTTCAAGGAGGTGAAGCTGAGCGGCGGTGCCCGCCACTATCAGATGCGGACGGAGAATGAGTATAAAGGTTCCCATCCCACCACTTCGAAGATGGACCAGTCGCAGACATCCGCTTTCTTCGAGGTGCAAGGCAAGGTAAAGGACTTCAGCTATGCGGGCAGCGTAGGCATGACACGTGCCTGGTTCAAGGAGAGTGAGGAAGACCATGCTTACTATACCTTCACGCCCACCGTGCGGTTGAGCTATAATCTGAAGAAGGCGGGATTCCTGCGCTACCGATTCAACATCAGTCCTGCCATACCGTCACTCGGTTCGCTGACGGATGTGGAGCAGGCGATGGATACGATACAGATAGTCCGCGGCAACCCGTTGCTGAAAACGTATCAACAGTTCACGAACTCCTTGTCTTACAGCTATTCGAAGAAACAGTTCAACGCCAATCTGAGTGTGCGCCACCAGTATTATGACAATCCCATCATGGAAAGCATCTTCGTGGAGGACGGCAAACTGATACTGAAAGATGAAAACCAGCGGTCGTTCCAAAGCCTGAATGCGGAACTGATGGTCGGCATTAACGGCGCTACGCTGTTCGGGCTGAAGGATTTCCTGACGCTTTATGCTTCGGGAGGATATACGCGCAGTTGGTCGGAAGGCCTGAACTATAGCCATATGTACGATGAATTCTATTACAGCGTGATGGCGCAAGTGCAATATAAAGACTTCTCGCTGCTCGGGCAGTTCCGGAAAGTGCAGAACAATTTCTTCGGCGAAACCATCAAGAAGAACGAAAACCAGACGGCATTCATGGCAATGTACACCCGACGTAACCTTCAAGCAGGAATCGGTATTATGTTTCCTTTCACCAATAACTATAAGGTGGGAAAAGAAAGAATCAGTGAAGTGGCTCCTTTCCGTTCCGAAACATTCGTCAGGGAGACGGGACAGATGGTCGTACTGCGCATGGGCTATACATTCGAGTTCGGACGCAAGCACAAGGCAGGCAACAAGGGGCTGAACAACAGTGATACGGACAGCGGCATCATTAATATGCAGCGATAACCCATTTCCTCTATGAAGAGGAAGCCCAACGGAGAGTGACGGAATTATACGTTATTTTGCTTCATGTATGATTAATTACCTAACCGCCACCTCTCCTGCGGGTATCTCTGTTTAGCGGATGATGGTCACCGTACCTTCCTTCACCTTTTTCTCCTTCACCGGAGCATCGGCGGGAGCATATCCCAGGGCTGCGCAGCCATATACCTTATGGCTCTCGGGTACACCCAGCTTTGTCAAGAAAGCGCGGACATCGGGGTCGTCGCAGGTCTGCCCCAACTGGTTAATCCAGCAGGAACCGATGCCGAGGGACTTGGCTGCAAGGAAAATGTTCTCCAAGGCGCAGGCACAATCCATACCGGCCCACCACTTGTCCGGCTCATTGGAGACAATGACCAACGTGGGGGCATGATAGTAGCAACAATAAGTCTGGCTGTGTCCACGCTCCCGTGTATGGAGGTCGTCATTCTTGGCAAAGACACCTTTGATTTTATCGTTCAGCTCTTCCAGCACCTCCTTATTCTGGATGGCGGTAAAGTGCCACGTCTCCAAATGCATACCACTGGGAGCATAGGTAGCCGCCTCAAGGATAAGGTTCAAATCTTCTGCGGAAACTTGCTGTTCCGTATAGGCACGGACGCTGCGGCGTGCCTTGATGGTTTGTAATGTCTCGTTCATTTATTTATTTGAGAATTGATAGTTGATAATGCACATCAGTACGTGTTCAGTGGGGCTGTTTCACCGTTTCACCAGCCCAATCTTTACATTCAGCTTGAAGTACCAGACGCCGTTCTCGCGCTCCAAGAAGCCGTATTTATCTTTCTCTACGGCACCTTTCTCCAAACGCGTGTTCTGATAAAGGAAGTCTGCAAAGACTTGCGGACGGGATTTGTGGTAGCAGAGTATCTGCCCGTTGCCGTCCGTCAGGAAGATACCTTCGACGGCAGAGTCCGTACCGTTATAAATTTTGGCAGGACGCATGCCGAGGGCAAGCGCCAGCAAGAACTGCTTCATCTTGAACTCGTAGAAGCGGTGCTTGTTTATCAACTCGTCCTTTATCTTCAACGGATTCATCTCCTTGATGCGCTCCGTCAATTCGCTGATGCGGGTGATACCGTCCAAGTGCATCAAGCGCACCATCTCGGCAAGCATGCGAGGGAAGTGGAGGTCTATCATCAGCAAGTTGCAACGGAACACGCGGTCGGCAACGTCGGCATACTTCAGCACGCCACCCAGTCGCTCAATCATCATCATGCGTTCTGCCACTTCCGTAGGAGATTCCGGCAGGGCATTCACCTTGTTCACCGTGGGCACGGCAAACTTGACACCGCTTTGCTCCAGCTTCAGATTTGCCGTACGTCCTCCGTCCAGCAACGGATTCATCGGGGCGAGACGACAACGGACATTGAAGCCCGTCAGAGGTGCTTCGGGATGCCAGAAGGCAACGGAGAAGTCGGTACGGTCCTCCGTCTTTGCTTCCAGGTCGAAGATGTTGACAGCATCCAAAAAGGCTTCCAAACCTTCGGATACTTCCACTTCCTCGCCCGAAACGTTCTTCAACAGATGCAGAACCAACTCTGCCGCATCACCAAAGTCTTCGCGGGGGAAACGCAGTTCCTCCTTCTCGCCCGGAACAAACGAACCGTCCTTCCCGGTAGTTCCGCTGACAATGCGCACTTCCTGCGCTTCGATATAGTAACGGCGCGTACCGTCATGCTCTTCCCTCTGTATCAAGGCAACGGGCCAGCGCAGAGTTTCGTCTTTTTCAGCTTTCGGTGTACCCAATGACACGGCTCCATCCGCCAGCAGGCGAAAGAAGGTGTAGAGCTCACCCAGTTCTCTTTTTGTTGCACTAAATGCCATAAATTTTCTTTTGTTTAAAGGAGGGAGTCAGCCTTTCATAAGGAGTGATGCCGTTTCCGCAAAGAAAACAGTCTGTTCCGAAGGACAAAACAACTTGTTCCGTTAAAGGAAACGAACAATTTCCCTATTAAAAGGGGCTCTTATCCCATTTGTTGTATTATTCAAACCTTAATGTTTCTACTTTCTCCAACCGTGCCCGCAACTTCGGCATCATGGACTGACGGATGCGGAGCGTCATGCGACAGTCCATATCATACGACTGTTCCAGAATTTCCGGCTCCTCCTCCTTCACCACCCGCATCACATCGTTCATGAAGGGGTATTCGAAGAGGAAAGTCACCGCCTCATCTACCGTCTTTTCAACGATGGTGGCAGCGGCAATGGCTTCGGCGGCAGCAGCCTTATAAGCTACAATCAGTCCACTCGTACCCAACTTGATACCGCCGAAGTAGCGCACTACGATGACGAGAATATCCGTCAGTTCGTTGGAATTGATTTGTCCCAGAATCGGCTTGCCTGCCGTGCCCGAAGGCTCCCCGTTGTCGTTGGCACGGAAGTCCTTCCGCTCATGGCCCAGCATGTAGGCATAGCACACGTGGCGGGCGTCGTAGTATTTCTTCTGGTAAGTTTCCAGATGCGCCTTCACCTCCTCTACTGTACGCACCGGCAGGGCAATAGCAATGAACTTGCTGCGCTTTTCAGTGTAAATGCCCTCGGAAAGGGCAACGATGGTTTTATACGTATCTTCGCTCATGCTGCAAAGATAATGCAAACTGAAGAGAGAACTTTCATGCTTGCATGAAAAAAGTTATGTTGAAGTGCAGCTTATCTTATCTAAAGATAATACAAAATCAAAAGCAGCAGAAATAAGCAAGCTGATTTCTGCCGAAAAGAGTTATCTTTGTACGAAGAATCAGATTTATAATCAAACAGAAAAAATGACAGACGGAATCAAGACATTGCACTATTCGGACCTCTTCCTAACAATGTATTTCGAGGGAGGGAGAAGCTGCACGCACCGGAATCATTCGCACGTGTTAGTATATATGTACTCCGGTGAAATGGTTATCGATGAAAGAGGCAAAATCACTCGGCTGCATAAAGGAGACTGTGCCTTTATCCGTAAGGACTTTAGTGTGCAAATGACCAAACAAGCCTGGAATAGAGAGCAGTTCAAAGCCATTTTCCTGATGTTCACTCCCAAGTTCCTGCGTGACTTTTACAGCAGGCTGAACCGGGACATCCTGCCTAAAGATGCCAAACGAGATAAAATAAGCTTGTACAAGCTACCTTCCAACCGCCCCGACATTGTAAGTCTGTTCGAATCCATGACACCCTATTTCGATTCGAGCATCCACCCGACTGAGGAGTTGCTGCAACTGAAAAGGATGGAGGGGATATACGTGTTGCTCAATACGAGTAAAAACCTGTATGCTTCCGTTTTTGATTTTGCAGACCCGTGGAAAATAGACATATTGGACTTTCTGGAACACAATTACATGAACGACATATCCATGGAAGAAATGGCCAATTATACCGGCCGCAGCCTATCCACGTTTAAACGCGATTTCAAAAAATGCAGCACACTCTCCCCACGGGAATGGCTGATACAGCGCCGGCTCGAAGCCGCCCGTGAGCTGATACGGAAAGGAGGGCGCAAAGTATCGGAAATCTGTTTTGAAGTAGGCTTCAAGAACCTCTCCCATTTCTCGAAAGCTTATAAAGCCACCTACGGTATTCCTCCGACAGAAGACATACGGCAGGAAGTGAGTCTCACATAGATTGCGGAACTTTTTCTATCCGTGGACTGCACGGCAAAGCATATTGAACCGTACAACAAAGCCATTGTAGCATAGCCTCCTTACATTTGTACCCGAAAAATGATTAGAGTGTATAACAAATTAAATCAAACGATCATGAAAAGTATTTTCGAGAAAGATTTGTCGGGAGAGATGGTTTCACCCAACGAGCCGGGCTACGATGCATTAATTGACGACATTTTCGCTACCATCAAGGTGGCCACAGAAATGAATATGGGTTACCGTACCCCCGAGGAGGTACACGGATATATGGGCAAGATTCTCGGTAAACCGCTTGAAGAAAGTACGACGGTGCTGCCGCCACTCTACATCGACTACGGTAAGCCTATCACCATCGGAAAAGGGTGCTTCATCCAGCAATGCTGCACTTTCTTCGGTCGCGGCGGCATAACGATTGGCGATGAGGTATTTATCGGACCGAAAGTCAATCTGATTACAATCAACCACGACCCCGATCCGGAGAATCGCAGCGCTACCTATGGCCGTCCGATTACCATTGAGGATAAGGTATGGATAGGAATCAATTCGACCGTCCTCCCCGGAGTACGTATTGGCTACGGCGCAATTATCGGAGCGGGCAGTGTAGTGACCAAAGACGTTCCTCCTATGACTGTGGTAGCCGGGAATCCAGCCAGATTTATCAAAAAAATCAATAAACCACACCAAAAAGATTAAAGCAAATTCATGAAAAAGATAGTGATTGCCATCGATTCCTTCAAAGGATGCCTCACCTCGGCAGAAGCCGGAGAAGCTGCCGCCCAAGGGGTACATGCCGCATGTCCCGAATGCCAGACCATCGTGCTCCCCGTGGCCGACGGTGGAGAAGGCATGCTCGACGTCCTACTTGCAGCCAGTAACGGAAAACGTATCACCGTCCGTGCCCACGACCCGTTGATGCAACCGTGCGATGCCAGTTACGGCATCTCCGGAGACGGCAATACCGCATTCGTAGAAATGGCTGCCATCAGCGGCCTGCCACTGGTTCCTGCCGACAAAAGGAATCCGATGAAAACCACCACCTTCGGAACGGGCGAACTGATACGCGATGCCTTGGAACGGGGATGCCTCCGTTTCATCATCGGACTTGGAGGGAGCGCCACAAACGATGCCGGTCTGGGAATGCTGCAAGCATTGGGATTCCGTTTCTTCGATAAAGAAGGACACGAAGTGGGAAGCATGGAAAAAGGCATCGCCCTATGCGGTGCCCTTCTATCGGAAATCAGCTCCATAGACAGCTCTTCTGCCCATCCCACACTGAAAAAGGCATGTTTCACGGCGGCGTGTGATGTACGCAATCCTTTCTTCGGTCCCAATGGAGCAGCCCACGTATTCGCTCCCCAAAAAGGAGCAGACGCGGATATGGTGAAGGAACTGGATGTTGCCATGCAGCATCTTTCGGACGTCATATTCCGCACTACCGGCAAAGACGTATCCTTGCATCCCGGTGCTGGTGCGGCAGGCGGTATGGGGGGCGGTCTCCACGCATTTCTGGATGCACAGTTGAAACCCGGCATAGAGCTTCTTTTGGAAACTCTGGACTTTGCAGAAAAGATTAAGGATGCCGACCTCATCATCACCGGAGAAGGGAAATCGGACCGGCAGACTCTCATGGGGAAAGTGCCTTCGGGCATCTTGCAGGAAGCAAGGAGGCAACATATTCCCGTCATCCTGCTGGCAGGAGCGATAGAGGATGCCGGGATACTGAATGCAGCCGGATTCCGGGGCGTATTCTCCATTACCCCCTCTCCCGTCTCTTTGGAGCAGGCCATGCAGCCTGAATTTGCTCAAGAAAATATCCGAAGGACAGTGGAGCAAATTTGCCGGATTTTCTTTTAACTCCCTCTAACTCCTTTAACATACCGATAGCACCAGATACCGACCACGTCGGCAATCAGCCAGCCGATGGGAATGGACCACCAGATGCCCGTCACCCCAATCTCAGGTATCGAAGCAAGCCAGTAAGAAAGAACGACACGGGTGCCCAGCGACAGCACGGTCAGCACAACAGACATGCCCGGCATACGGATGGCCCGGTAGTATCCGTACAGCAAAAACAAGATGCCGATGCCACAGTAGAAAGTACCTTCGATGCGTAGGTACGCCACTCCCACCGCAATAATCTCCGTTTCGTCCGGACGGACAAAGATAAGCATCAACGGTTTGGCAAAGATGAAAACCAATACGGACACAAGGAGCGAAAAAACAACAGTCGTGACAAATGCACTGCGAACACCCCGGCGGATACGGTCGTAACGTGCTGCCCCAAAGTTCTGTGCAATGAAAGTGGAAAAGGCGTTCCCAAATTCCTGCACGGGCATATAGGCGAAAGAGTCAATCTTCACAGCTGCCGCAAAAGCTGCCATTACCGCTGTTCCAAAGCTGTTGACAAGTCCCTGTACCATCAGGATTCCCAGATTCATCACCGACTGTTGGATGCAAGTCAGTGTAGAGAAGGAAGCTATTTCCTTCAAGCAAGTACGGTCAAAACACATGTCTTCATGATGCCATCGCAGTTCCGGACGCCTTCTGTAAGTATAAATGATGATGCCCAGAGCAGCTACTCCTTGAGCGAGGACAGTGGCCGCAGCCGCACCCTGAATTCCCCAATCCAGTTGTAGGATAAAAAACAAGTCGAGCGCTATATTCAGAACGACAGAAACTGCCAGAAACCAAAGCGGAGTGACAGAATCCCCTACTGCACGCAGCAGAGATGCGTAGAAGTTATAGATAAAAGTGAAAACTATACCGCAGAAGATTATCCACAAGTAGCTGCGCATCATGCCGTATATGTCTTGCGGAACCTGCAACAGCCGGAGAATAGGATCGAGCCAGATAAAAACGGCTACATTCAGTATCAGTGTCACGATACCTATCAGTACAAACGAACTGAATATGCTACGACGCAGTGCTACATGGTTTCCGGCACCATAATGTAAAGAGAACACAGTGCCACTGCCCATCGCCAGTCCCAGCAAAACGGATATAAGGAAAACCATCAATGTGTATGCCGAACCGACCGCCGCCAACGCCCCTGCACCAATGCATTGGCCTACAATGAGCGTATCTGCAATGTTGTAGCATTGCTGCAAAAAAGACCCTACCATCATGGGTAGGGTAAAACGTAATAAAGTACCGGTTATGCCTCCTTGAGTGAGGTCTCCTTTCCGTAGCATCCTGCTTTTGTTTTTAAGAGTTTCATTTCCGGGTACAAAGATACAAAACCCTCCAACAAATCATCTGGACTCGACGAAGAAAGAGGCATGTAATAAAAAAAGCAGAGGGTTAACCTCTGCTCTCCATACTGTTTTTGTCAGGATTCAGAATCTTTACGACCTGACGAACATCTCTCTTGTCTGCATTACCGTAAAGGCCAATCTGTTGTCCGGGTACTGTTCCCTTTTCATGTTCTGCCTGGGACAATGCTACTTTCGGGTCAATATGCCCTGCTTTCTTATCTATATTCATACCTATTGAGTTTTTCTAAATTCTTATATGAGAACAAGATAAAAAAGCAAATTGTTCAGCAGTGTCACGAGATATTTAGTAATTCCACTTCAAATATCAGTGTGGAATACGCCGGAATGGGTCCACTGGTACGTGTACCGTATCCCATGGTGTAAGGGATATATACAATCCAACGACTTCCGGGATGCATTCGTAGCAAGGCAATCTGCCAGCCCTCAATCACTTCATTCAGACGAAAAGCCTCCGGACAATTCCGTTTCCACGAATTATCGAACTCACGCCCATTGATAAGCGTGCCTTTATAATGTACAGATACTACACTGTTGAGACGTGGTGTCAGACCGTCTCTGCCTTCCTCCAATACCCGATAAAGTATGCCGCAAGGCAATTCCTTGATTCCTTCTGCCGTACGCAACTGCTCCAGAAACTGTTCGTTCTGCAATTTATATTCTTCTTTTCTACTCATATTGACTTTTTCAATACTTTACAATAATTTGTGCACTGCTTTCTTGCAGTTCCGCATATCCTTTTCCGTCAGCTCAGGATGCTTCTTAGTACCTCCCCTCTCAATGGTTTTCACAATCTTGAAACCACTCCATTTCAGAATCTCCCTGAAAGCTTTCACCACACCGTGCGTCTGATTATAGAGAATATTGAAAGGATAAGGGGTAGTACAAGTGCTTACCACAATCGCTTTCTTGCCCTTATGAAGCGGAAGGGGCATTCCCCAGGAGTTCTCTCCCATCATACCGTAAACCATACGGTCGAAAAGCACTTTCACTTCTCCCGGCATGTTTCCCCAATAGCAAGGGGCACCGATTATCACTGCATCGGCTTCTTTCATAGACTGCAACACTCTCTGTGCGCCATCCTCGGGCAAACAACACTTCAATGAACTGCGGCACTTCATGCAACCGATGCAGGGATGCACCTGCAACCGCGGAACGTCTATATAAACAGTCTCAGCTCCGCAACCTTCAAGTTCCCGCTTCATCAGCTCCAACATTTTCGATATGTTGCCATGACGGCGAGGACTGCCGTTAAGAATCAATACCTTCATTGTATACTCTCAATTTTTCGGCAAAGGTCGGCATTTTCTACATAATAACCTTACTTATTATTCTGTTTTAATCCGAAAAAAACAGGGATGTCTTTTAGTGGAAGACATCCCCGTTTCAGTTTATATCAATTCATTTAGTCCAGTTTATGAATCACCAGTCCCGAACGCAACTTCGGCTCAAACCAAGTTGTCTTGGGAGGCATGATGTTGCCCGTATCGGCAATATCCATCAGTTGCTTCATGGAAACGGGATAGAGGGCCAATGCCACTTTCATCTCACCGCTGTCCACCCGCTTCTTCAACTCTCCCAAACCACGGATGCCACCTACAAAGTCGATACGCTTATCGGAACGGAGGTCTTTGATGCCAAGCACTTCATCCAGTATCAGATTAGAGGAGATGGTTACATCCAGTACACCAATGGGGTCGTTATCATTATAAGTACCCGGTTTGGCAGTAAGGCTGTACCACTTTCCGTCCAGATAGAGGGAGAAGTTATGCAATCCGGACGGCTTATAGATGTCCTCACCTTTCTCCTCCACGATGAAATTCTTGCCCACAGCGGTCAGGAACTCTTCGGGAGTCATACCGTTCAAGTCCTTCACCACCCGGTTATAGTCAATAATAGTCAACTGGTTGGCAGGGAAGCACACGGCCATGAAGTAATTGTACTCTTCGTCACCACGGTGATTGGGGTTTTGCTTGGCTTTCTCCGCACCCACCAAAGCGGCAGCGGCACTGCGATGATGCCCATCGGCAATGTAGAGGGCGGGCATCTTGGCAAACTCCTTGGTTATGGCATCAATATCCTCCTGCTTGTCTATAATCCAGAAGGTATGACCGAAACCGTCACCCGGAGCGATAAAGTCGTATACCGGTTTCCCCGCTGTATAACGGGAAATGATGGCATCCAGCGCAGCGTTATCGGGATAGGCAAAGAATACGGGTTCAATATTGGCATTGTTCACGCGGACATGCTTCATACGGTCCTCCTCTTTGTCACGACGAGTCAACTCGTGCTTCTTGATAACACCGTTCATATAATCGGGAACATAGGCACCAACAACAAGACCGTACTGTGTCTTGCCGTTCATGGTCTGGGCATAGATGTAATAGTTTTCTTTATCATCCTGCACCAGCCAGCCTTTCTCTTGGAACATACGGAAGTTCTCTGCAGCTTTCCGATAAACACGTTCGTCATGTTCATCCGTACCGACGGGAAAATCTATTTCCGGCTTGATGATATGATATAGGGACTTCTCATTACCTTCCGCTTCTGCACGTGCTTCTGCAGAATTCAATACGTCGTAAGGACGGGACGCTACTTGTTCCACCAAATCCTGAGGGGGACGAATCCCCTTAAAGGGTTTAATTATAGCCATAAGAGAGTGTTTTATATGGATTATTGAGAATAGTCTTACTATTCATCTCATTTCTTATTTACGCGGAACTTCTCGCAACCGTCTTTCAGGAAGCCTACAATCTGCTTGGCAGCGGCAATACCTGCGTTGATATTGGCTTCGGCAGTCTGGGCCCCCATCTTTTTCGGTGTAGAGAAATAACGTCCGGCAAACTTGGCTGCAAATGTTTCATTGGCAGCAGGCATAATGTCGGTCATGTATTTCAAGTCGGTGCGCTCTTCCATCAGCTGGATAAGCTCGGCTTCATTGATGACTTCCTTACGGGCTGTGTTCACCAGCAGGCCACCTTTCGGCATTTTGTTCACCAATGCATAATTGATGGAATTCTTCGTTTCGGCAGTTGCAGGAATATGCAGGGAAACGACATCGCAAGTAGAGTAAAGCTCTTCGGCAGAACCCACAGCCTTCACTCCATCCTTCTCGATTACTTCTTTCGGGCAGAAAGCGTCGAACGCATAAATCTCCATACCGAAGCCTTTGGCAATACGGGCTACGTTGCGCCCCACGTTACCATAAGCGTGGATACCCAGTTTCTTGCCCATCAGTTCCGTACCGGAAGTACCGTTATACATATTACGGACAGCCATCACCATCAAGCCGAAAGCCAACTCGGCCACAGCATTGGAGTTCTGTCCCGGAGTATTCATTACACATACATTGTGGGCAGTAGCTGCTTCCAGGTCCACATTGTCATAACCGGCACCGGCACGCACCACAATCTTCAGTTCCTTGGCGGCATCCAGCACTTCAGCATCAATGATGTCACTGCGGATAATGATAGCGTTGGCATCTTTCACAGCCTCCAGCAGCTTGGCTTTTTCACCATATTTTTCCAGCAACACGAGTTCGTAACCTGCTGCTTCTATTTCTTTACGGATACCGTCTACTGCCACTTTGGCAAACGGTTTGTCTGTTGCAACTAATACTTTCATAATTTCATGATATTAAAAAGACTCACCACAGATGACACAGATTATCACAGAGTTTAATCATAAAAACAATCTGTGCAAATCTGCGTAATCTGTGGTGAAAAACAATATTATTAATGAAGTTTCTCAAATTCCTGCATGCAGTCAATCAAAGCCTGCACGCTTTCCTTTGGCATGGCATTATAGCAGGATGCACGGAATCCACCTACAGAACGGTGTCCCTTGATACCTACCATACCTCTTTCGGTAGCGAACTTCAAGAAGTCAGCTTCCAATTCCTTGTATTCGGGAGCCATCACAAAGCAGATGTTCATGCGTGAACGGTCTTCTTTGGCAGCCGTACCCACAAACATTTTGTTACGGTCAATTTCAGCATACAGCATATCGGCCTTTTCGATGGCACGGCGTTCCATTTCCTTCACGCCACCCTCTGCCTTAATCCAGCGCAATGTCTGCAGGGCTGCATAGATGGGGACAACGGGAGGAGTATTGAACATAGAGCCGCTATCCACATGCGTCTGATAGTTCAGCATGGTCGGGATATAGCGGGATACCTTACCCAGCGCGTCATTCTTCACGATGACGAATGTAACACCGGAAGGAGCCAGATTCTTCTGCGCACCACCATAGATACAGATATATTTGGATACGTCGATAGGACGGGAGAAAATATCAGAAGACATATCGGCCACCATCGGAACGTTTACGTCCAAATCCTCTTTCAGTTCCGTACCGTAGATTGTATTGTTGGTAGTGATGTGGAAATAGTCTGCATCAGCAGGCACTGTATAGTCCTTCGGAATATAAGTATAAGTAGATTCAGCGGAAGAAGCGACTTCAACTACTTCACCGAATGCCTTAGCTTCTTTCATGGCTTTTTTGGCCCATACACCCGTATTCAGGTAAGCAGCTTTCTTTTCAAGGAAGTTGAAGGGTACCATGCAGAATTCCAAACTGGCACCACCGCCCAAGAACAGTACCGAATATCCTTCGGGGATATTGAGCAATTCTTTGAATAATGCCACAGCTTCGTCCACAACGGGTTGGAAGTCTTTGGCACGGTGGCTGATTTCCATCAGTGAGAGGCCTGAGCCATTGAAATCAAGAATAGCCTGTGCCGTATTCTCAATCACCTCACGAGGAAGGATAGAAGGTCCTGCATTGAAATTATGCTTTTTCATTTGAAGTTTGTTTTGGTTATACAATTTCGTTCATTAATGTCTTTCGACTTTGCGAAATTACGGAAATATTTCTTCAAAACAAACCTTTCCTGATGAAATTCTATTTTTAAGCCGCATTTAGCTTACTTTTTAATGGTTTATACAAGATATATGCACCATTTTGTTATCTTTACTTATCAAGGATAATACTTTTAGAGAAACTAAAAGCAAGGCGGTTTCATTACTTCATATTCAAAAGAATAAGCGCAAATAAAATGAATATTTATAAGATAAATCACTTTGCTTCCTCGATAACAGTTTTCATTCCCTTGATTTTTTCACCGCGTACCAGCGTCAACAATTGTTTCATTTTACTGCGGCGCACGGCTACAAAGGCATAGTGTTCCTTTACATCCACCTGCCCGACGTCTTCACGCGCCATCCCTCCTTTTTTATACAAGAAGCCGACAATATCTATCTTGTTCAACTTATCCTTTTTCCCTTTACCTATATATAAGGTAGCCCATCGGGGCTTGGCCGGTTTGGGAAGCGTCTCCGGAAACTCGTACATTGCGATGTCTTCAGAAATGTACTCGGGTACCCGCTCCTCGACATGCAGAACAAGATATGCATTTCCCGATGCCTCCCAGCGGGCAGTACGTCCATTACGGTGTGTATAGGCTTCCTCGTTTACGGGAGGATGGTAATGCACCACATTCTCAATACCCGGAATATCCAGTCCGCGGGCGGCAAGGTCTGTAGATATCAGTACGGCGCAACTGCCATTGCGGAACTTGTAAAGCGCACGTTCGCGGTCGGGCTGCTCCATACCGCCATGGAACATGTCGCAAGGGAACTTCCTGGCTTGCAGGTACCCGGCAACACGCTCCACGCTTTCACGATAATTGCAGAATACCAAAGTGGAATGATAGCCGAGGGTACAAAGCAGGTTATAGAGGGTTTCCAGTTTGTCCTTCTCCGGAGAAACGACCTTATGCAGCCGCAGACGCGGAGCAAGGGCTTCCGGAGCAAGAAAATCAAGCTTCATGAGCCGGGAGCCGGAAGACGGGGAATCACCTCCTACTCCGGCAAATTGCGGTATTTCCTCTGCATCGGTGGCCGAGAGAAGCACACGCTTTTTCAGTGAGGGAAGCTGCCCGATAACCTCTGCCATCTCGTCATGGAAACCGAACTCAAGACACTTGTCGAATTCATCTATCACCAGAGTGACGACAGTGGCGGCATTGAAATTCTCTTTCCTCAAATGGTCGCTCATACGTCCCGGAGTACCGATAATGACGGCGGGATGAATGCCTTTCATTGTCCGGTGTTCTTCCATAGCAGGGCGTCCGCCATAGCAGCTCATAGCCTTGAAAGGAGTTCCCATAGACTTGAACACAGTTTCTATCTGCAAAGCCAATTCGCGTGAAGGTACTAGTACAAGAGCCTGCACACCTTGTATATCCGCTTTCAAGGTCTGTACCAGCGGAAGGAGAAAAGCCAGTGTCTTACCCGAACCGGTAGGCGAAAGAAGCACTAAATCTTGGGCTGATTGATAGGCTTCCTTAGCAGCCTCCTGCATCGGAGTAAGTTCTTGTATCTTCAAATTATGAAGTATATCCGAAAGTTCCATGAATATCTCTTTTTTTAATCAATATGCAAAGATACAGATAAGAAGTCAGTTTCCATCAAAACGAAAACAGCTTTTAAGAAAGCTACCTAAATCATGGCATGCCCGTCATACTAAAAGGGGAGACTCTCCTTATAGTTTCTGAAGCTTTTACCAAGCCCAATCGTCAGCACTATAAGTAGCTTCTACAGTCTTCTCTATCTCATTAGGCAGGTTACAGAAGAAGTCGATACCAGTTTCGTACTCCAAATTTTTAATAGAAACGGCATAAACCATAAATTCATCTTTTCCAGGTTTTTCTGGCAATAATTCAGAATGAGGGACTAAAAAAGCGATAGTATGATAAACCCCTGCCTTCTCGCTCAACAGAGCCATGTAATAATAGCTGGGGCAAATGAGTCCGCCAAGTGTCAGCCCGTCGGCATTGGTGGTGGGATAAAGCCCGTCATTGGCTTTCTTCACACCTGTGAAATTGGTAAGCAAACGGTCAGTAGTACCACCTTTCACGACATAAAGTTTGTCGTATGTGCCATTGATGGTGGAACGTCCCCAAGTCTGCACCTGCTTCTCAAGAGCCGCCCAATACTTTTGATTGAAACTCCCTATCTGTGGCGAGATATTACTGTAGTAGAAGGTCTGCTTATTGGCACTTTTACTGTACACACGGTCTTCGCTGGCACAAAGATGCCCCTTGTCGTACCCATCGCTCTTATGCATGGATTCAGTCACCTCCACGCTGTTGTCAATATTGGGGTCGTCTTGATTCCACTCGTTGGCACGCTTCACGTTGTCTTGCGCAGTAATCGGGTCGAAACTGAATGCCACCCAAGCCGAATGCTTCTTGGAAGCGATGTATTCCAAAGAGAAATTGAGTACCTGCCCGGCACCTTCCTCATCAGACACGCCTGCATAGTATTCAATATATTGATTGGTTGCATTGAGAGCTGGGATTTCAAGATTGTCTGCTTTATTGTTATCAGCAATATTGGCATTTTTCACATCTATATCCTCAGAAGCCACATACTCTATGCCCACTTCATTACCGTGAATATAGGCCACGCGGAGCTTGCCCATCTGATAATGATTGTAGCGGTTGAAACGCACCCAATAGCACGTAGAGGGTTTCACCTCAACGCTTTCGCTGAAAGCATCGGCAGACGGAACAACAGTAAGCCCTTCCAGCGACTCACTATTAACAGGAGCAAATGCGTAATTACGCCCGGTAAAAGCTTTGGACTGGATATAGAAAGGGGTGCCGATAGCCTTGGGCTTATACACGTTGAAACCATTGTCGCTCGACTCATAGCCCTTCATCACGTAAGTATCCGAACCTTGCTCGGTAGGTATTATCTCGGGAATGAGCGAAGCCTCTGAAGAATCATCACATCCAGCCAGCCAAATTCCGACCAGCAAAAGAAATAAGTAAGACAGTTTTTTCATCTATGTTTCTAAATTTGATTTTACGATACTAAGAATGCAAATGTGGTAATGGACTTTACTGTCCATTACCACATTGTCTATTGCACAACCTCAGGAATTATTCCTTCACCACAAAGTTACTCATGTAGAATGTAGGAGCAAATCCAGGGTCAGTATTACTTGCATAACGGAATGCCACATATACTTTCTTGCCCACATAGTCGGCCATGGAAGTACGCATTTCGATCTCTTTAGAGCTTGTAGGCCACTCGAACGACAACGGATCACTCCAAGCCGCTCCTTGCAATGCTGCAATCTTCTCTTCATCAGTAGCAGTAGAAGCCGCAGGGATATAATTTTCGGATACATGTACAGACACTGCATCCTCAATTTTGCCTCCATACAAATAGTCTGCCGAAGCAGTGAATACCATCTGTGGGGCAATAGCTTCGGTAAGGTCTACCTCACCGGTTACAAGCCATGCCTCCGTATCGCGGTTACGCTGATAATAACCGCTTGCCTTGATACGGGTATAACCTGCACCTGCACTCCATACATAATTCATGCCATCAAGCTTCACATTCACAATCTGAGCATCGTTATGAAGTTCACCAGCAAAGTCATTGCTATAATACTCTTTTGCTTCCATCCATTTGCCGTCAGTCTTCAGGAATGCCATTTCTGCAGTTTCCGTTTCGGTATTCTTCTTCGCCCATGCAGTGCCATCGAAGCCATATTCATCGGCCATCACATCATACTCCTTATTTCCGAAATAAACTACTGCCTTGACATCCCCGCTCTGTGCGTAAGGGAATGCATTCTTCAGATAAACGGGCAATACGGCATCAGCATCGCTCAAATAGTCCGAACCGGTAGAAACATAATCGGCAGGTTGCATCACACGGATACCGATACTTGCGCTTTCTTCGTAGGCAGTCCAAGCCGAACCGTCATACTGATAGAGAGCAGAAGCATTTGGCTTCACGTCTGATGCACGGGTAACGGCACGAGCAGGCATTTCAGCTTCTGATTCAGGAATCTCCTTATAAATATCCACACCCTCATAATACCCTGATACGGTACTTGTAAGTGACATGTTCTTAAACTCTACAGTAGGCGCACACTCTGTAGTACTCTTATAACGGAAAGCAATGGTTATCTTCTTGCCCTCGTAAGCACTCAGGTCAATATCACCGGAATTTACATAATTCCAATTCTTGCCTTCCGGCCATTGAGGTACATTCAGAGCCTTCCATTCAGCAGCAGCCACATCATCCACATAATCTTCCGAAGCCAGCAGTTCAATAAAATCAGCACGATTGTTACCATTCAAGAAATTAATGGCAATATCTACCTTAAGAAGAGGAGCCTTCGCTTTTGCTAAATCTATAATAGGAGAAACCACCCATGCTTCCGATTCAAAATCGCTATCTCCCACATGGGCACTACCCTTCCAACCATATTTGCCATCCACCTTCCATACATTGGACAACGTGCCGGTAAGTTTCACATTCTGAGTAGTGAAACCGCCCTCGTTTCCATTGAACGACTCATTCATATAAATGCCCAACGTAGCATTCGGATAAGAACCGTATGAATAAGAGTTTCCTTTTTCATAGAAATTCAGCTTGATGATTTTGTCCTTTTCCACATTTTTCACATCAAATGCCTTACGGTCATAGTTGTAAGCAAAGCTCCAATCCCCACCCTCGGGTATGGAAGTACCGATGTTGAAGCTGTTAAACGTACCACTCTGATAGATGAACTTGCCATCCGGGCGTTGCATAGTGAAACCTTTTTCCGTAGGAGTAAGTGTCATGATATGATTGGACACATCGCTGGTGATGAAACCATCCGCAATCTCTACCGGTTCACCCTCCATATAACCATACGTCTTATCCGGGTCTTTGAACTGACCGAAAGGAATCCAAGTATTGTCCTTCGTCGGAGCCACAATGACATAATTACCTCCTTCGGCATCAATAGAAGTTACTTTCTGGTATACCATTTTCACTGCACCGCCGCCTGTACTGGGCTCGGTCTCCGACCAAGCGTAATTCACTTGGCACACATCTCCCGTCTTCGGGTTCTTGATACCTTCCTTCAACAAAGCAGGAAGCTTCTTCAACGTAGAAGGGGTGAGATATTTCACTACCATGCTTTCCCCCCATACTGTAGCATAATTGTCAGAAGTAAGGTCGAAAGTCTGAGCTTCGTTTATCTTCGAGAGATATTCAGGTTGCTCCTTGCCGATATTGTACTGTACCAGCACCTTGGAACCATCTGACAGATATGCGTAGAGCGAATCGACAAATGCAGGCAGATAGTCTTCGGGAGCTACCATATCAGTAAACATCTTGGTTTTACCCAGCTGGTTCAATGCCGTAAGATAAGTCTGCCCCTCGGGATCCTTGGCGAGAGCTATCCCTTGGTTCTTCGGCATAGAAGCTATTTTGCCATAATGGGCATCAGCCAATACGAGGGTATCGGTACTGACATCCGTGATGGTTTCTTTTTCATCAAATCCGGGGAAATTATCCTCGTTATAATCGCAGGCCCCGAGCGCAAACAGCGAAGCCAATGCGGTTCCTAATAATATATGTTTTTTCATAAATATGTTCGCTTAGAAATTCAACTTCAATCTTACAGTATAAGTACGTCCCCAACCATAGATAACACGTGTGGCCGTCTCCCAGTCATGGTTACTTCCGTCGCGTGCATCGGCTATATACTCTTGGTTGAACAAGTTGTTCACATTGCCGCTCAGTGTAGCACGAATCTTACCGAAGTCAAAGGTATATCCTGCACTTACATCAAATGTGCTCCATGAAGGAATCTCCCAAGGTTTTTCCACCACGTAAGCCTCTTTTTGAGTGGCTTGGCTCGCATCAATGTCATAATCGGCATAATTGCGTGCAAAGAAGTTCCAGTCTGCATTAAGACGCAAGCCTTTCATTGGGCGGAATGTCACTCCCAAAGCAGCTGTAGTCTGAGCAGAACCGCCCACCTGTACATTATCCATTTCAATGGTATACTTGTACTGATCTACATTACTCATATCTGTCACCACTTCACCACGGCTATTCGCCATAATTTGGCCTTCAGTATTCATCATGAAGCCTTTCGCTGTCCCATTCCAGCGCCAGTCTCCCCAAGAGAACATACCGTTAACTTCCATCCAGCGGAAAGGCTTGGCAATAAAGTCAAGCTCTATACCCATGTGGTTAGCCTGCGCACCGGTCATGTTCATTGTCCAACGCTGAGAAGCCCCGTTTACGTCTTCATAGGATCCGGTATCATATAAAGCCTTGTCTTTCCACATAGTATAATAGGCGTTTACATTGGCTGAGAAATACTGGCTACGATATCCATAACCTAATTCGAAAGAGTAAACTTTCTCATTCTTAGCATCAGGATTACGCTCATGTGAACTCTGAGAATTGATGAAGGTATTATCAAAAATAGGAGCACGGCTGATAAATCCGGTATTGAAGAATACGTTATTGTAATCATCAAGGTTGTAATTCAAACCAGCTTTCACATTGCCTCCCAAATAATGCTTCTTCGAAGACAGCTGTTTGTCACCACTATAATAGAAACGGTCTTTACGCCAATAACTGGTATTTGTAAGACCACCTGAAACAAATGCACTCACTTTATCTTTATTATACTCCAATTGGGCAAAACCACCTTCGTACATCACAAAACCGTCGTAGTCACGACGAATCACATCTCCTACTCCCAACTTCTGGTTTACCCAGGAGGTGACTCCACCATTCACACTATTCTCAGCCAATACACTCTTACGGTTATAAGAGTCTACATAATACTGCCCTCCAAAAAGATCGGTAATGACATTCTTGTGCAAACCTTTATAATAGCGGAAGTCAATACCACCATAGAAATCAAAGTAATCACCAAACTTAGTGGTATAAGTAGAAATCAATCCTGTCCAGAAATGGTCGTTCGAGGCTTTGTTCATAATCATCAGCGAACCTTTATAACCGGGCATTCCACTCACATTCACCGGATTAGTATAGTTATCTGCATTAAGCTTATCCACAGCATCATAATCAAAAGTACCATCAGGACAACGGAACTGAGTGTTCACCGTACCATCACTGGCCGTACCGTACCAAGAGCTGGTGTACCCCGTTACCCCCGTACCACTATAGCCCGCACCAGTACCGATAGACATATAAGCTGCTGTACTGAGGCTTGACTTATGGTTGATTTGCCACAAATGATTAAGAGACATCTGGGGCTTATGGTATTCGTTACGTGAAGAGTTCATCACTTGTCCATTGCGATAACCGAAAGTAGAATTGTAACGATAGGGACTTTCCTCACCCATCCATTGTTTTACACGCTGATACTCCTTGATATTCAAACCATTTGCCATATTACGCTGATTATGCCACTGAGGTGCTCCAAAAGCTGTAAATGAAAGTTGATGGTTGTCATTGATACGTTTTGCAATACTCATGAACCAAGTGTAGGCCTCGGATTCCGTACCTTGAATATAACCGTCGCGTTTATCTCTGGCACCCAATAAAGTAAAGGCCCAACCATCTTTTGTCAGACCGGAAGAGACACTGAACATCACTTTACTGTAGCCGTCATTACCCATGCCGTAAGAGATGAAGCCGCCTTTCTTGGCATCAGTAGTCTTGGTTATAATGTTTTGTGAGCCACCTACTGAAGGAGTTGACACCTTGCTGGCACCAAGTCCACGTTGTACCTGAATACTGCTGGCCACATCAATCAAACCACCCCAGTTACTCATGTATACTTTCTGGTTTTCCATTCCGTTCATGGGTACACCGTTAATCATCATAGCCACATATTCTGACTTAAAACCACGAATCTTTATGTTGGAATCACCAAAGCCACCTCCCTCATTAGAAGCATAAACACCCGGAGTAGATTTCAAGATTTGCGGTAACTCCTGAGAACCTATCTTATCTTCAATAAATACGGGGTCGACAGTAGATACAGCAACCGGAGTCTTGCGTGCCACAGCAATAGACGATGTAATCACTACGTCCTTCAGCATCACAGCATCCGGTTCCATTGGAATAGCACCCAAATCCACAGAAGCGCCCTTCTGCGTGATCTTCTTCTTCTGGTCTTTATAACCCACGTACTTGAATAGTAATGTCGCATTCGAAGCAACGCTTTGCTTGAAATAGCCATCAATGTCGGTCACCGATCCTTGTGTAGTACCTTCCACCATGACGGCAGCACCCACTAACGGTTCACCTGTTTCTGAATCAACAAGCTGACCTCTCACTGTAGTCTGAGCAAATGCAGCGGCACTAAATACCGACAACACTGCAACCAACAGGAATTGAATTAGATGTTTTCTCATAATTCTGTTTTTTGTTAATAGATAGTGTTAATTAAACATTAATTTATGTTTTAAGTCGCAAATATAACTAATAAAAACGAGATTAATGTTATATTTATGTTACATTTTTTGAAGGTAGAAAGGCTTTTTTGAGATATTTTTAAACAAAAAAAGCCCTGCATTCTACAGCAGAGCTTTCGTATTGTCAACAAGTAAAAGAATATACTTTCAAATTCGCACCGAAATCAGTCATTCATAAGCTTTCTATAACGTACACGGGTGGGTTCTTCTTTCCCAAGACGTTTCTGTTTATTTTCCTCATATTCGGAATAAGAGCCCTCAAAGAAGAACACATTGGAGTCTCCTTCGAAAGCGAGGATATGCGTACAGATACGGTCGAGGAACCAACGGTCGTGACTGATGACCACGGCACATCCGGCAAAGTCTTCCAGACCTTCTTCGAGAGCACGGAGCGTGTTCACATCGATGTCGTTGGTGGGTTCGTCCAGCAACAGCACATTACCTTCTTCCTTCAGGCAGAGCGCCAGATGCAGACGGTTGCGCTCACCACCGGAAAGCACTCCGCAGAGCTTCTCCTGGTCGGCACCGGAAAAGTTGAAACGGGACAGATAGGCGCGTGCATTGATGTCGCGTCCACCCATGCGGATCAAATCGTTTCCGCCGGAAATGACCTGATACACGCTCTTGTTGGGGTCGATATCCTTATGCTGCTGGTCCACGTAGGCCACCTTTACGGTCTCCCCTACCTCAAACTCGCCTTTATCTGCCTTTTCCAGCCCCATGATAAGGCGGAAAAGCGTGGTCTTACCGGCACCGTTAGGGCCGATGATACCCACGATTCCGTTGGGCGGAAGCATGAAGTTGAGATCATCAAACAGCAGTTTGTCGCCAAACGCCTTTGCCACATGCTTGGCTTCAATCACTTTATTACCCAGACGGGGACCGTTCGGGATAAAGATTTCCAGCTTCTCTTCCTTCTCCTTCACGTCCTCATTCAGCAATTTGTCGTAGGAGTTCAGACGTGCCTTCCCCTTTGCCTGGCGGGCCTTGGGAGCCATGCGCACCCACTCCAACTCACGTTCCAGCGTCTTGCGGCGCTTGCTGGCAGTCTTTTCCTCCTGCTCCATACGCTTGGTCTTCTGTTCCAGCCAGCTGGAGTAGTTACCTTTCCAGGGAATACCTTCGCCACGGTCCAGCTCAAGAATCCAGCCGGCAACGTGGTCGAGGAAGTAGCGGTCGTGCGTTACGGCAATCACCGTACCCTCGTACTGCTGCAAGTGTTGTTCCAGCCAGTCAATGGATTCGGCATCGAGGTGATTGGTGGGCTCGTCGAGGAGAAGCACGTCGGGCTTCTGCAACAATAGGCGGCAAAGGGCCACACGGCGACGCTCACCACCGGAAAGATGTTCTACGGACTGATCTTCGGGCGGACAACGAAGGGCGTCCATGGCGCGCTCCAGCTTGCTGTCGAGGTTCCAGGCATCGGTCGCGTCGATGATGTCCTGCAATTCGGCCTGGCGGGAGAAAAGCTTGTCCATCTTGTCCTGATCCTCATAATATTCGGGCAAGCCGAACTTCTGGTTGATTTCCTCGTATTCTGCCAGCGCATCCACAATGGGTTGCACACCTTCCATAACAATTTCCTTCACGGTCTTGGTGGGGTCGAGGTACGGTTCCTGAGCCAGATATCCCACAGAATATCCCGGCGAGAACACCACTTCGCCCTGATAGGACTTATCCAATCCGGCGATAATCTTCAGCAGGGTCGATTTACCCGAACCGTTCAGACCGATGATACCGATTTTTGCCCCGTAGAAGAACGAGAGGTAAATGTTCTTCAGTACCTGCTTGTTGTTCTGCTGAATGGTTTTATTCAGCCCAACCATAGAAAAGATAATCTTTTTATCGTCTACTGTTGCCATGTATTTAATGATTAACGTTCAGTGATTAATGATTAATATCAAGGGTTAATGGGGACAAAGATAAGAAAAAAGATGGTATTATTTTGCAAATTTCAAAAAAGTATCTATCTTTGCACCCGCTTAACAGCACTAAAGGATTGAATCGCTAGCTCAGCAGGTAGAGCACAACACTTTTAATGTTGGGGTCTTGGGTTCGAGCCCCAAGCGGTTCACAGAGAAAAAAGCCAGAAGGCTACAAACATAAAAAAGTCCTACAATATCAACGTATTGTAGGACTTTTTTATGTTTCCATCTTACCACGAAAAGAAAAGATTGGACATCCAAACAGTGGTACAATTGGTACAGTAGGTACAGCGTCTCTTCTGCTTCACACACATGCGCTTATGTACATTGCTTTATAACGCGTACATTATTTATATACATGCGTGTGTGAGGCAAAAGGACCGCTGTACCCACTGTACCAACTGTACCCATCAACCTCACCTTTACACTGCTCAAGTTCACCTTTACGCGACTAAACCTCACCTTTGTTCACGTCATTTCACCTCTTCCAGATAAAGCACACGGCTCGAATAGTCGTTCTGCTTGTGGTAGTCCACCCTATGGTTGTATGGAATCTCCAGCCCGTTTGCCATAAGGTAGGCACCACTGAAGACCTTTCCTTCGTAGTTCAAGGGAACATTATCTATGCGGTTCAGCTCATGTACTCGGTATTGCTTGTCGGCACAGAGACCGGCCATCTTCACACGCGGCAGATGCTGGTTACAGAAGTGTTCCGTCTTCCACCAATAGAAGACTGCCCTATCCTTCTCTGGAGCCACGTACATTAATGAAGCCACACCCTGCTTGTCATAAGGGGATATCAAGCGGTAGATATCTCCCAATTGTACCACGGGACGAATGGTCTTGTACTCGGCAATGGCATTCTTGCAAAGCGCCTTTTCCTCTTCTGTCATGTTCTTGGGTTGGATTTCCATACCCAGACGGCCACTCATAGCCACATCGATGCGGTACTTCAGAGGGATGGTACGGAATGTCTGATGGTTAGGGGCGGCACTGATGTGCGATGCCATGGCTATGGCGGGGAAGAAATAGGAAGTTCCCCACTGCATATAGACACGTTGCAGGGCATCGGTATTGTCGCTCACCCAGAACTCGTCGAAGTAAGGCAGCACTCCGTAGTTGGCACGGCCACCGCCACTGGCACATGCCTGGATGGTAAGGTCGGGGTATTTGGCACGGATGCGCTGGCACACCTTCTCAAAGCCGCGATGATACTCTATATACATGTGGCTCTGATTTTCTTTGGTCAGGTATTGGGAACCGTGGTTCATGACAGCCATATTGGCATCCCATTTGATATAGTCTATCTCAGGATAAGAAGTCATCAGATTGTCAACAACACCGAACACGAAGTCCTGTACGGCAGGATTGGCAAGGTCGAGCACCACCTGCGTACCGCCGCGTCCCAGTACGAGGTCGCGTTCGGGAGCTTTGAGCACCCAATCCGGATGTTGTTCGTAAAGTTCGCTAGTGGTGTTTGCCATCTCCGGCTCAATCCAGATACCGAACTTGATGCCGCGCTTTTTGGCATCACTCAACAGCCCTTTGACACCGTCCGGAAGCTTGTTCTTGTCCACCACCCAGTCGCCGAGTGATGAACTGTCGTTCTTACGGGGATATTTGTCGCCAAACCAGCCATCGTCCATCACGAACAATTCGCCGCCCATGGAGGCGATGTCCGCCATCATTTGATCCATACCCTGCTGGTTGATGTCGAAATACACGCCTTCCCAACTGTTCAATAAAATCTTACGGGGAGTAGTGCCGTGCGCCAACTTGTGCAGACGCGCCCAGCGGTGGAAGTTACGGCTGCTGCCACTCAATCCCTCGTTACTATAGGTCAGGGCAAGTTCGGGAGTGCGGAAAAGCTCGTCTTTCTTCAAGGAATAAGCAGAGTTCTCTTCGTTGATTCCGGCAAAGAAATGGTGATATTCATCATCATGCGTCTCGATGCGGAGTTTGTAGTTACCACTGTAACAGAGGGCTGCGCCAATCACGTTGCCCGTGTTCTCCTGCGGACGGCCGTCAAGGGAGAACATCACTTCCGCATGGTCGGTATGAGAATTTCGCACACCGTCCTTATTCTTGATAACCTTCATGCCCGGAGTGAGAGGTTCCTGCGTCAAAAAGCCCTCATTGGCCCAGGAACCGGAGAGATGGGAGAGCCACACATCACCGCGGCGGATGGGCAGATAGCCGGAGGCAAACTGATTGAGCACTACCGGCTTCTTCTCCTGATGAGAAATTTCAGTCCAGGATTCTATCACGTCGGCATCTTGCCAGGCTCGGTAGCAGACATTGACAAAAAAGGGATACACTTTGTCTTTCAGCGCCACGACAGTCGTCACGGCATTTCCTTCCTTCTCGGTAGTCACATTCAGCACTTCAAGCTGGAGGGTCATGTTACCGTCAGCATGCTTCACAGCAAGAGCCGTCTCCACGGGGGTATTCAATCCATATTCGGGATAGGCCGTGTGGCCTGCTTCTGCCGTGGCAATATTCAGCAAATCGGTTTCAGAAAGTCTGTTACCATAATACAAGTGTCTCAGTGTACCGCCTTCAGGAGCCGAAAGCACCAAAGAAGTTTTCGGAGTGGATACACATACGTTTTGAGCCAACAAACTGCCGGTCAGCAGCAGTGCTCCAAAAAGGAAATTTGTTCGTTTCTTAAAATTCATGCTTTTCTTGTTTAGATTCTATAATCATTTAGCTGTGGGCAAATGTAGACGTTTCCCCGAAGATAAAATAGTATCATTTTATCATATTCTTATACAAATTCTATTTCCGGCTGACAATTGTCCCGGTAGCCTGGTTGGCAGGCATCACCAGCACTTCTGCAATCTGGATATGCTCGGGGACGGCAGCGGCAAAATAAACCACTTCGGCTATATCGTCACCGGTTAGCGGGCGTATACCTTTATATACATTGTCAGCCGCCTCCCGGTCGCCACGGAAACGGATGACAGAGAAATTGGTTTCCACCAGTCCGGGCTTGACGTTCGTCACGCGTACCGGAGTATCCACCAAGTCGATGCGGAGTCCGTCGGAAAGGGCCTTGACGGCGGCTTTGCAGGCACAGTACACACTGCCGCCCGGATAAGCGTAGTCTCCGGCAATAGACCCCATGTTGATGACATGACCGCGTCCGCGCTCCACCATGCCGGGAACTACGAGGCGGGTCATAGCGAGAAGCGCTTTCACGTCTGTATCAATCACCACATCCCATTCGTCGAGATTACCCTCGTGCTCCTTGTCTACTCCGATGACGAGTCCGGCATTGTTAATCAGTATGTCTATCGCTTTCCACTCCACCGGAAGGGATTCGAGGGCGGCACAAGCAGCCTGCCTATCGCGGACATCAAAAGGAAGCAGATACACATCGGCTCCGAATTTTTCTTCCAATTCTTTCTTTACAGCATTCAGTTTCTCCACATTACGGCCATTGAGTATAAGCCGGTAACCGTTCATGGCAAACTTGCGAGCACAGCCTTCCCCTATTCCGGAGGAGGCTCCGGTGATGAGTACAATTTTCTTTTCCATCGTGTAATAGTTTTTTATATCAATACTGTCAGCAAAGGTATTACTTATTATTTATTACAATCACATTTTTGAAAAGTCCTTTCTTCTTTTACAACCTCTTGCTTTATAAGTTTATCATCAATAAAAGTAAAAGCTGTTGTTATAATATACCATGTACCTTTGTTTAATTCTTCTTTATAGAAGAGTTTTTCTTTCTCTTGATTGTCCTGTATATAGGATATTTCCTTATTAAAAGGCTTTCCATATCTTTTTATGAAAAGATTTTATCTATACCAATTTTATATTTTCAGAGCTGAATTTACTTATTCGACTGGATGTATAACATGATGTCAGGGCGATTGTTACCAATGTAGTCAGAATGATATTTTTTAGTTTCATATTACTATTTATTGTTCTTTTCAGGTAACGTTTGTGTACCAAGATAATTGTATGTCACTTCTTGTATGTTATAAGGGAAGACATTATAATAACCGTCTGTTTGTATAATCTCCATGTTCAAAGCTTTTTGACCGTATGCTTTACGGAGTGTTGACCACTCGAAATCGAATGAGGTTCCGGGACGCATCACCATGGTACGTTTATCAGGAAGTGATACTGGCTGTTGGAGGATGCGCACATATACATATAGGGTAGCTGTTGGTGGCAAGGTCGCCGAGGTCATTTTACGCATGGTATAGATGCCTTGGGCAATGTTTTTTTTGCAAGGCAGGGTGGTAAATGACGGAGCGTTAGTGAAATGAAAGGCACAAGTTCCCCATAAGCAATAACCTTGTTGGGATAATTCTCTGTTCTGCTTGGTTTCCACATCGACACACGTTAAGCCCGAAATCGGAAAATGCTGTTGATTAATGTCATACATTTGGAGTTCCGAGAAACATTTGATGCGGAACACTTTATTGAAATCTGCCTTTGCTACAGCTTGTTCCAGTTCTTTCCGGTATGTTGTACGGAGTTCTTCCAGTACAAACGGGTCATTGGCTGCTTCTGCATATTGTTTGGGAGCACGGAGAGAGGCATAGGTTTCAACTGATGTTGTGTCGATAGGTTTGCCGTAAAGCTTATGTGCGTAGGCGAACAAGATAGCTGGGGTAAGGTCAACAGCTCCATTCATAAGGGAAACATGATGTCCGGGCATGACTTTTCTTTGCTTAAAGCCATGTTTAGATATACGCCGATCTTGAAATCCCCTTGTTCGGCAAAGACTATTTGGGGCGTTTCCGGCTGTTGGTAAATGCCGAACTGTTGATAGAGTTTGGGCTGGTAAGCAGGTATGTCGGTAATGACGGCAGTCCGTCCGGTTGAGTTTTTCGGATTCAGCTTATCAAATTGATTGTTGGCGTTTAGTTGCTTAACAAATAGATAGCCCGATAGCAATGGTTCGCCAATACGGAGCGTGTCGCCTACTTTATAAGTACGACCGTCACAAGCATCAATGCTCTGTTGGGCTTGAAGGGGTTGGCATAACAAACAGACACTGCTTAACAATAAAGCGGTCAAATTCATTCTTTTCATACGTTTTTTTATGCTTAATTCTATAGTTCTCATATTAATAGATTCTTATAATAGTTGCAATGATAATTAGGATAATTGATGCTCGCTGAGGATTTTATGTTATTTAATAGAAACGGCATAAGAAACCACAACTGTTTTTACTCCGGCTTGCGGATATTTATTTTTGTAGTATTCAGAAAGGTCTTTATAAAGATAAGCTACATCGGGAGTTAAATCTACGTTTCTTGATTTAGTAGAACGACCCATAAACACATCAAATGAAAGATAATTCGTTTCATTTCCCTGTTCATCTGAAAAAGTCCATTTTCCATAACCAAACACATTTCCCTCTGGAGGAAGTAATTTGTAAGATTCTGGCATTTCTTCCGGAGCTTTGTTTTCGTTTTTTATAATACACGGTCCCAGTGTATTATTATCGTCTTTTATTGCAATACATCTTAGGAATTTGTCTTCGCTCCGCCAAAATATATAGTGAAAATCCAAAGGAATAAGAGATTCTTTTTCCAATTCTTCTTCAATAAGTTTTTGATTATTATCTGCATCTACTACATATTTGTATTTAGGAAGCTGTACATTCTCGTAGTATGATTTAGGGATAAAATGTAAAGGCAAATTTTCTGAATCTTTCCTATTTTTAGATATTATTTCAAGTAGTTCATATTCCGTCCATGCGGGATTTTCCATGCTATAATCCAAATAATTTGTTTCACTGATTTTTACCTTATATTCATATCCTTTCTCAAACTCAAATTTATCAATGACTCCAAGGCTCTCCCATTCTTGGGCATTTTCTTTCTTTACGGCATATACATCAGATAAATAATTCAATCCGTCTGACCAACAAACACCGGGTATCTTCTTTGATGCAATGGTTAGAGAATATTCCTTGTAGTCTGTCACTTTCTCACCCTCTTCATCTTTGTTATCACAGCCTATAAAGCCGAATATACAGAGGAATAATATCAGTATTTCTAATTTTTGTGTTTTCATATCTGTCAAATTTTACGATTCTGTATTTACTTTTATTTGCTCTATCCTTATTTTGTGTGCAAATATACAAAAAGTGCCATTCATAAGGCATTATGAACAGCACTTTTTATTGTTTTCCAGCAAGATAAAACGGTTATATCTTCATTCCCCTGCCTTTCCTTTGCGGCTGTATAGGTCGGTGTATGCTCTGCCGTAGCTTGTCGAATTGCTCTTTGAACCACTCGACAATGGGCTTTCGGTCAATGGCAAGAACCAGTCTCGTCCCGTCCGTGGGGTCTTTCACCCCGTCGGGGTATTCGATGAGACTGCGGTTTAGGTGGGTACATGTGGGGTCGGCGTTCTTCGGAATGATGAAACGCTCGATATGTGCGGTCGTTCCGCTGTCGCTGCCGTGCGCCTTTTCCATGTGTAAAACTACGAAACCCATATATCCTTCCTTTTTTGGCTTGTGAAACAATAAATCTAACTATCTTTGAGGGCGGCGAAATACCGTCCTCGACGGGGTGTGCAGAGGGGCTTGCCCCTTGCCCTATTGGAGAATTTTCAGCGATACGGAGTATTGCGGCTCGGAAGTAACAAACGATATATCAGCTGATTATCTACACTTTACCAAAAATTACTTTTTCGCTATGTGTTTATTTTAACTTCATAGGGATAATGAATTTTAGAGTAAAGCGAAAATTCCCGATAAATTATGTAACTTTGCACTCGCTTTTTTGAAAGCCCGAAATTCGTTTAATTCGTTTGGATAAAGTAAAAGACGCTTATGCAAAAGTCCGATTGCATCATCGGTGTGGAACATGTATCGAAATTCTTCGGAGACAAGGCCGTGCTGAATGATGTGAATTTGTCTGTCCGTAAGGGCGAGTTTGTAACAATACTAGGACCGTCCGGCTGCGGAAAGACAACACTGTTACGCCTCATTGCAGGCTTTCAGACAGCCTCGGAAGGAGTGATAACCATTGCCGGAAAGGACATCACACAGACACCGCCGCACAAGCGTCCGGTGAACACCGTGTTCCAGAAGTACGCCCTCTTCCCCCACCTCAACGTATTCAACAACATAGCCTTCGGGCTGAAGCTGAAGAAGCTGCCCGGTGCCACTATCGAGAAGAAAGTGAAACAAGCCCTGCGCATGGTGGGCATGACAGACTATGAGGACCGCGACGTGGACTCCCTCTCCGGCGGACAGCAACAGCGCGTAGCCATCGCCCGAGCTATCGTCAACGAACCCGAAGTGCTGCTGCTGGACGAGCCTCTCGCTGCCTTGGACCTCAAAATGCGCAAAGACATGCAGATGGAACTGAAGGAAATGCACCAGAAGCTGGGTATCACCTTCGTATACGTGACCCACGACCAGGAAGAGGCACTCACCCTGAGCGACACCATCGTTGTGATGAGCGAAGGACGCATCCAGCAGATAGGTGTGCCGACCGACATCTACAACGAGCCCATCAACTCCTTTGTAGCCGACTTCATCGGCGAAAGCAACATCTTGAACGGAGTCATGATAAAAGATAAGGCCGTTACCTTCTGCGGGCACGAATTTGAATGCGTAGACACGGGATTTGGTGAACAGATGCAGGTGGACGTAGTAATTCGCCCCGAAGACATCTACATCTTCGATGTATCCGACGCCGCACAGCTGACGGGCACCGTAACCAGCTGTATCTTCAAAGGCGTACACTATGAAATGCTGGTGCAAACGCGCGAAGGCTACGAGCTGATGGTGCAGGACTACCATGCCTTCGAGGCAGGACGCGAAGTCGGTCTGCTGGTAAAACCCTTCGACATCCATGTGATGAAGAAAGAACGCACCTGCAACACCTTCGAAGGAAAACTGGTGGACAAAACGCACGTAGAATTCCTGGGCTGTAACTTCGAATGCCTGCCCGTGCAAGGCATCGAACCGGGCAGCAGCGTGCAAGTGGAAGTGGACTTCCAGGACGTCATCCTCGAAGACAACGAAGAGGACGGCCGTCTGACGGGTGAAGTGAAATTCATCCTCTACAAAGGAAACCATTACCACCTGACCGTGTTTACAGACTGGGACGAAGACATCTTTGTCGACACCAACGACGTGTGGGACGACGGCGACCGTGTAGGTATCATCATCGCACCCGAAAACGTGAGAATAAGGAATAAAGAATAGGGATTAGGGATTAAGGGTTAGCTATTATAAATTCTTTATCCTCCACCCTTAATCCCTAATCCCTAATCCTTAATCCTTAATCCCTAATCCCTTAATCCTTAATAAAGATGATAACTTTCTTTATGCGTCGGCGCAACTGGACGGTACCCTACGCGCTATTTCTGCTTGTATTTGTTATAGTACCGCTGCTGCTCATCGTGCTCTACGCCTTTACGGACGACGGAGGAGCGTTCACGCTTGCCAACTTCCGCAAGTTCATGATGCACCCCGAAGCGATGAACACGTTTGTCTACTCCATCGGAATAGCCGTTATCACTACGCTGGTCTGCCTGCTGCTAGGCTATCCGGCGGCGTATATCCTGAGTCAGAAGCAATTCAACACCTCGCGCACCATGGTGGTGCTGTTCATCCTGCCCATGTGGGTGAACATCTTGATACGTACGCTTGCCACAGTAGCACTGTTCGACTTCCTGAACCTGCCGCTGGGTGAAGGCGCACTTGTGTTCGGTATGGTCTACAACTTCCTGCCGTTCATGATATACCCCATTTACAACACCCTTCAGAAGATGGACCACAATTTGATTGAGGCTGCGCAAGACTTGGGAGCCTCCCCCACGCACGTATTCGGCAAGGTGATTCTACCGCTGTCCATGCCGGGTGTGATGAGTGGTATAGTAATGGTGTTTATGCCTACGGTGTCCACCTTCGCCATCGCCGAGCTGCTGACGATGAACAACATCAAGCTTTTCGGTACCACGGTACAAGAGAATATCTACAATGGAATGTGGAACTACGGTGCCGCCCTCTCGCTCATCATGCTGCTGCTGATAGGCATCACCGTCCTCTTCACCAACGAGGAAGACGGCGCATCGAATGAAAGCGGAGGTGTGATATGATGACACGAATCTTGACCCGCGGCTACTTGTGGCTGCTGTTGGCGTTGCTCTATTCGCCTATCCTGATAATCATGATATTCTCCTTCACCGAAGCAAAGGTGCTGGGCAACTGGACGGGGTTCTCCACCAAGCTGTACAGCTCGCTGTTCACGGGCGGGATGCACCACTCGTTGATGAACGCTATCTGGAACACATTCGCCATTGCCCTGCTTGCCGCCACCGCCAGCACGGCACTGGGCAGCATTGCAGCCATCGGCATCTTCAACCTGCGCTCGCGCACACGGCAGGTAATGAACTTCGCCAATGCCATCCCGATGATGAATGCAGACATTATCACCGGTGTGTCGCTGTTCCTGCTGTTCGTCAGCTTCGGCATATCGCAAGGATTTACCACAGTGGTACTGGCACACATCACCTTCTGCACACCCTACGTGGTGCTCAGCGTAATGCCCCGGCTCAAGAAGATGAACCAGAATGTCTACGAGGCGGCACTCGACCTGGGCGCCACACCGTTCCAAGCACTGCGCAAGGTTATTCTTCCGGAGATATTTCCGGGTATGATAAGCGGCTTCATCCTTGCCTTCACGCTCTCCATCGACGACTTTGCCGTGACCATCTTCACCATCGGCAACCAGGGGCTGGAAACGCTCTCCACCTACATCTACGCCGATGCGCGCAAGGGTGGACTGACGCCGGAACTGCGGCCACTCTCCACCATCATCTTCGTGACGGTGCTGGTGTTGCTGATTGTAATCAACAAGCGGGCCGAACGGACAAAAAACGATTGATGTGAGTGATGAGTTATAAGTTATCAATTGTCAAAAACAAGATGATGAAAAGGATAATAAACATACTGATTCTACTGTGCTGTATCGCATCCCTCTCCTCTTGTGGAAACTCTACAGAAGAGCGCAGCCGTGTACTGAAGATATACAACTGGGCAGACTACATCGATGAAGATGTGCTTGCCGAATTTCCCGACTGGTACAAGCAGCAGACGGGCGAAGACCTCCGTATCATCTACCAGGTGTTCGATATCAACGAAATCATGCTCACCAAAATTGAGCGCGGGCACGAGGACTTCGACGTCGTATGCCCCTCGGAGTACATCATCGAACGTATGCTCCGCAAAGACCTCCTGCTACCCATCGACCGCAACTTCGGCCGCACACCGGACTACATCCCCAACGTGTCGCCCTACATCCGCCACGAGCTGAACAAGACCTCGCAACCTGAACGCCAGACCGAGGACTATGCCGTGCCCTATATGTGGGGCACCGCCGGCATCCTCTTCAACAAGAAGTTCATTACTCCCGAAGAGGCAAGCACGTGGAATATCCTCTGGACTCCCAAAAACCGTAGCAAGATACTGATGAAGGACAGCTACCGCGACGCCTACGGCACTGCCATCATTTACGCCCATGCCCGGGAACTTGCCGACAGCACCGTCACCGTAGAGCAACTGATGAACGACAACTCCCCGCAGGCCATCGCCCTTGCCGAGAAATACCTCAAGGAGATGAAACCCAACATCGCCGGCTGGGAAGCCGACTTCGGCAAGGAAATGATGACCAAGAACAAGGCGTGGATCAACTTCACCTGGAGCGGCGACGCCGTCTGGGCCATCGAGGAGGCCGATGCCGTGGGTGTGGAACTGGACTACACCGTCCCCCGCGAAGGCAGCAACATCTGGTATGACGGCTGGGTAATCCCCCGCTACGCCCGCAACGTGAAGGCAGCAAGCTATTTCATCAACTACCTCTGCCAGCCCTCCGTGGCGCTGCGCAACATGGATGCCATCGGTTACGTCAGCGCCGTCGCCACACCGGAAATCATGGAGGCGAAGACCGACACCACGCTTGACGTGCATTCCGACCTCAGCTACTTCTTCGGTCCCTTGTCCGGAGCCGACAGCCTACAGATAGACCCGGTCCAGTACCCCGACCGCCGCGTAGTGGAGCGCTGCGCCATGATACGCGACTTCGGCGACCGCACGGAACTGGTGCTCGAAATGTGGAGCCGCGTGAAAGGTGACAATCTCAATACGGGCATCGTACTGCTCATCTTCGCCGTCTTCGGTCTGCTCTTCATCTGGCTGGTATATACCAAGATACGAAAGTACAAGCAGAAACGCCGCCACCGCCTCCGCAGAAAGCGAAAAAGGAGATGATTAAAACATTGTTTATCTAAAAAAACGTCAACGTGCAAGGAACTAAGAATTTGACACAAGGCCCCATCAACCGCCAGCTATTCACGCTGGCAATGCCCATCATGGCCACCTCATTCATCCAAATGGCCTACAGCCTGACAGACATGGCATGGGTAGGACGTCTGGGCAGTGAGTCCGTGGCTGCAGTAGGTGCGGTAGGCATACTGACGTGGATGTCCGGTTCCATCGCCTTGTTGAACAAGGTAGGTGCCGAAGTCAGCGTAGGCCAGTCCATCGGTGCACGCAGCGAAGAGGATGCACGCAGTTTTGCTTCACACAACATTACAATTGCCCTGCTCATCTCCGTCTGCTGGGGAGGACTGCTGTTTCTTTTCGCCCGCCCCATCCTGAACATCTTCGAACTGAAACAGCATATCACAGACGCCGCCGTGACCTATCTGCGCATCGTGTCGACGGGACTGCCGTTCGTCTTTCTCTCCGCTGCCTTCACGGGCATCTACAACGCGGCAGGACGTAGCAAGATTCCGTTCTACATCAGCGGGACGGGACTGATTATGAATATCCTCCTCGACCCTCTTTTCATCTTCGGCTTTGGCTGGGGGACGGTAGGGGCTGCACTTGCCACCTGGCTGTCCGAAGCCATGGTCTTCGGCATCTTCGTCTACAAACTCCGAGGGAAAAGCGCTGTACTCGGCGGATTCTCCTTCCTCGTCCGTCTGAAGAAGAAGTACACCCGGCGTATCTTCAAGCTCGGCCTGCCCGTGGCCACACTGAACACACTCTTTGCTTTCGTCAACATGTTCCTCTCGCGCACCGCTTCGGAGCAGGGAGGGCACATCGGACTGATGGCATTCACTACCGGAGGACAAATCGAGGCCATCACCTGGAACACTTCACAAGGATTCTCTACAGGACTGAGTACATTCATTGCACAGAACTATGCTGCCGGGCAAAAGTCGCGCGTGAAGCAGGCATGGCACACCACCCTATGGATGACGGGCGTATTCGGAAGTCTCTGCTCACTGCTCTTTATCTTCTTTGGCAGTGAAGTGTTCTCTATCTTCGTGCCCGAAGCCGAAGCCTACCGTGTGGGAGGTGACTTTCTCCGCATCGACGGTTATTCACAAATGTTCATGATGATGGAAATCACCATGCAAGGTGTGTTCTACGGACTGGGACGGACGGTACCGCCTGCTATTGTCAGTATCGGATGCAACTATATGCGCATTCCGGTAGCATTGCTACTGGTACATATGGGTATGGGAGTGGACGCCATCTGGTGGGCAGTGAGTGGAACCACCATTGCCAAAGGTCTGATACTGACAGCCTGGTTCATATCCATCAAAAGGAAAATTCTCTAAAAAAGAACAGAACTGACGAACTTTAGGAAGAGAAATATGGTTATATATACATAAATTTGCAACATTAAAGATAAGATCAACTTTTAAAGAAAAAAGAGTTATGAAGAAAATGAAATTTACAGTATTGTTTTTATGCAGTGCATTGCTGCTGGGCAGTTGCGGCACCATGAACAACAAGGCAAAAGGTGGAATAATCGGTGGTGGTTCCGGCGCAGCGGCAGGTGCCATTATCGGCGGACTGATAGGTAAAGGCAAGGGGGCAGCCATTGGCGCGGCAGTAGGCGCGGCAGTAGGTACAGGTGCCGGTGTTGCCATCGGACACAAAATGGACAAGAAGGCTGCCGAAGCTGCCAAGATTGAAGGTGCCCAAGTGGAGCAGGTAACGGATGCCAACGGCTTGCCGGCTGTCAAAGTATCCTTTGCGGCAGGTATTCTGTTCGGCTTCAACTCCGCAGCACTGAGCAACGAGGCAAAGGCCTCCCTGCGCGAACTTGCACAGATTCTGAAGGAAGACCCGACAACGGACATTGCCATCATCGGCCATACCGACAAGGTGGGTACCTACGAAGCCAACATGAAGGTTTCCAAGAACCGCGCCTATGCTGTAGAAAACTATTTGCAGGATTGCGGTGTATCTCCTGCCCAGTTCAAGAAAGTGGAAGGCGTGGGATACAACGAATACGATGAAAGTCTGTCTGCCGACCAGAACCGACGCGTAGAGGTATATATGTATGCCAGCGAACAGATGATTAAGAATGCGGAGGCGAATAATTAATGTGCTAATGTGATCAATGTGCCAATGTGCTAATTGGCATATTGACACATTAATCACATTGACATATTAGTACATTAATCACACTGGCACTCTCTCCATGAAACTCCCGAAACCTTTGCGGTTCCTCCGCAACATCATATTATTCTTCTTTATTTCCACTATCCTGGCGGTAGTGGTTTATCGTTTTGTACCCGTCTACATCACGCCATTGATGGTTATCCGCAGCGTGCAGCAAGTCTTCAAGGGCGAAAGTCCCCGTTGGCACCATACTTGGGTATCTTCCGACAAGATATCCCCTCACCTGCCGATGGCCGTCATTGCTTCGGAAGACAACCGGTTTGCCACACACAACGGGTTCGATTTCATTGAGATACAGAAAGCGATAAAGGAGAATGAAACAAGAAAACGGAAACGGGGCGCCAGTACTATCAGCCAGCAGACGGCAAAGAATGTATTCCTATGGCCCCAATCTTCCTGGGTACGCAAAGGACTGGAAGCCTACTTCACCGTACTGATAGAATTCTTCTGGTCCAAAGAACGTATCATGGAGGTCTATCTCAACTCCATCGAAATGGGGAAAGGCATCTATGGCGCACAAGCCGCCGCCAAATACAAGTTCAAGACTACAGCAGCCAAACTCTCTGCCGGACAATGTGCACTGATAGCAGCCACACTACCCAACCCCATACGCTTCGACTCAGCACACCCCTCCCCTTACATAAAGAAAAGGCAAGGACAGATTCTACGATTGATGAAACTGATACCCAAATTCCAGCTAAATGAGAAACAGACAAAAGAATAAAAAGAGGACGTGCCCAAAGTACATGAGCACTTTCATAATGTTATAAATTAGGCGCGGATTACGCAGAATAACACGGATTCAGTTTATTGAATCCGTGTTATTCTGCGTAATCCGCGCCTAAAAAAAAGCGTTCAAAGGGGGTTGATACATCCCCTTTAATTTTTAATTAATACGCATGGCCTCCCTCTCCCATCTCCTTCGCATCAATCTTACGATTATCAATGCTGCGCCATGCATAGAAGATATAGGCAAGAACGAAAGGAACAAGGATAGAGACATAAGCCATAACCTTCAGTGTGAACTGGCTCGAACAACTGTTTGCCAACGTCAGCGAGCTTTGTAAGTCGTGGGTGGAAGGATAATAGGCTGTATTGTTATAGCCTGCCACAAGCAGCAATGCCAATACCGCAAGCACCGTCCCTGCACCGGCAAACCAGATTCCCTTGTCGAACGTCGGCTTCCACAGCGTACGGATGATGCCCCAAAGCACAGCCACCACACCAATCAGGAATACAAACAGCACTACCGGCATCTGCAAGAAGTTCGTCAGATACTTGTAAGGTTCCATGAACACCTCTCCCGTTTCCGGACGGACAGCGTAGCCGTCGGCCACCAGTGTACGGATGACGAAGGCCAGGAAGAACACCAGGAACAATGCCGTATTTCCCCAGAGTGCCCGGCGGCAGCGTCTCACCAAGTCGTCCTCATTGATGTTATTAATAAAATAGAGCGCCCCCAAGATGCGCGCCAGGAAGAACACAGCCAGCCCGAGCACCACATTCCACGGATTGAGCAGCGCATCCAGCCCGTGTCCTGCATTGGCCCACTGACTGATGACCGGCATCACCGTATCTGCCATATTCCCTTTATTGATGTAAAATTCGGACCCCGTGAAGAACGTGGCCACTGCCCCACCCAGCAATACCGGACCTACCACTCCGTTTATCACCAGGAACGTGCGATACGTTGTCTTGCCCAGCAGATTTCCCGCCTTCGACTGGAACTCGTAGCTGACAGCCTGCAACACAAAGCTGAACAGAATAATCATCCACAACCAATAGGCTCCTCCGAAACTCGTACTATAGAACAACGGAAACGAAGCAAAGAACGCGCCTCCAAACGTGACGAGCGTTGTAAACGTAAACTCCCATTTCCGTCCCGTAGAATTAATCATCATCTTCTTTTGCTCCTCCGTCTTCCCCAGACAGAACAGAAGCGAATTACCTCCCTGCACAAACAGCAGGAATACCAGCAGTGCTCCCAGCAAGGAGACTACGAACCACCAATAGTGTTGAAGAAAAATATAGGTATTCATTGTGAATTATGAATTATAAGTTATGAGTTATGTTATGAATTATGCGTTTCTGTTTCCGGGCCTTTGCGAATGGCCTTCAGCATAATTCCCACCTCGGCAATCAGCATGACAGTGAAAAGTACCAGAAAGATAAAGAACGTGGTCTGCACGGAACCGACATCCAACTTGGAAATGGCGGCACTTGTGGGCAGCATGTCTTGGATGGCCCACGGCTGGCGACCACATTCGGCAACCACCCATCCGGCTTGTCCGGCCAGATAGCCCAGCGGAATGGTGAGCATGGCCACCCAATGCATCCACGGCATCCGCGACAAGTCTTTCTTATAGGCCAGGAACAGCACCACGATAAAGAAGAGGATGAAATATCCACCCAACATCACCATCACACGGAACATGTAGAACGTAAGAGGCACATTCGGCACCAATTCGTTCACATCCTTGATATAACCGTAACCGAAATAGGCTACATTATCTTTCAACACTTTGGCAGCCACCTCCGCATCCGCCTCATTGCCCGCAGCCTTGGCTGCACGATAGGCGGCAAACGCACTGATGGCCGTTTTCCCTTTTTCTATTTTCTCTTCTGCCGAAAGCGCCACAGTACCGTCCTTCAACGGGTATCCGCCTTTCAGCAGGTCATTGATGCCGGGAACAAAGGCATCCGTCTTCCGTTCGGCAAGCAACGACAACATCTTAGGGATTTCCACACGGAAAAGGAATGGGTCTACTCCGTCTTGCGGCGTCTGCTTGGCAGGATTCAGCAGCCCGAACGCTACCAATCCGGCACCTTGCCGCCCTTCATAATAACCTTCCATAGCAGCCAACTTCATCGGCTGCTTTTGCGCCACTTGATAGCCGGAGCCATCGCCCGTCCAGGCAGACAGCACGGCGGCACACAGACCTACCCATGCGGCAATCTTTACACTTGCCAGCGCAAATTTCTTCTCGCGCTTCTTCCACAGATACCAGCAGCTCACCCCCACTACAAACACGGCAGCCAGTACCCAGCCGGACAGCACACTGTGGAAGAACTTGTTGACAGCCATCGGCGAAGTGGCCACAGCCCAGAAGTCCACCATCTCGTTGCGTGCCGTATCGGGATTGAACTCCATGCCTACGGGATTCTGCATCCACGCATTGGCAACCAGAATCCACCAGGCGGAAATCGTGGCGCCCAGCCCCGTAAGCCAGGTAGATGCTAGGTGGAAACGCTTGCTCACCTTATCCCAGCCGAAGAACATGACGGCGATAAACGTTGCTTCCATAAAGAAAGCCAAAATACCCTCGATGGCAAGCGGTGCACCAAAGATATCGCCCACAAACCAACTGTAATTACTCCAGTTCGTACCGAATTCAAATTCCAGAATGATACCGGTTGCTACACCAATGGCAAAGTTGATACCGAAAATCTTCATCCAGAATTTAGCAGTACGTTTCCAAAATTCGTCACCCGTACGGTAGTACGCCGTTTCCATGATGCCCATAATTACCGCCAGTCCAAGTGTCAGCGGCACAAAAATCCAGTGATAGATGGCGGTCAAGGCAAATTGGGCTCTCGACCAGTCAATCAGAGAAGTGTCAATGTGTCCAAGCATAAGAATCAAGTTATGAGTTATAAGTTATGAGTTATTGAGTTACTAAGTTATTGGGTTGTCGAGTAAGAACACAGAGACACGGAGAATTTATAAAGGCAAGGACATAAACTCTGTGGCTCTGTGTCTCCGTATTTAGTCACCCAGGCTCCGGTGGATAAGTTCATTACTAACATAGCCTTCTTTGTCGTCACCCACCACGGGAGTATTCAGAAACCGTGGGAAGAAGAAAAGACGGAGAATAAAAAACATGATGAATAACTTCACAAGGATGATAAGCCACAAAGTACGCCCTAACGTCATACTTCGAAAACCTTCCAGATAAAAACGCCAAATGTTTACCGCAGTTCGTTTCATGCTGATAAAATTATAATGATTACAAATATAAAATACTTTTATATAAAGAACAAATAAAAAGGTGAAAAGTTGAACAGAAAAAAGACTTCTCCCATTCATCGGTACAAAAAAGATTTTAGGCGAGGAAAATTCCCCCAACGTCTATCACTTTTGCAATCCTCTCTCCCCCCCCACTACATTTGCCAATGTAAAACCATAGAATAACGAAGATATGACGAACGTAAAGAGATTGACAGTGATAGCGCTATGTGTGGCAAGCTGCATGGGAGTGGCCGCCCAAAACGACACTTCCGCGCAAACGCCCGGCAGCTCCGGGCAGCTTGCCGACAGCCTGCCCGCCCAATGGGATTTGCAGACCTGCATCGACTATGCTTTGCAACAAAACATCACCATCCGCAAGAACCGCCTCAGCGCGGAAAGTGCCCAGGTAGATGTAAAGACCGCCCGAGCCGCCCTCTTCCCCAATCTTTCAGCCAGTGTGAGCCAGCGTGTCGTAAATCGCCCGAAGAGCAAGACAAACACCATCATTGACGGCGACAACATCACCAGCAGCCAGAGCAAGACTTCCTACAACGGCAGCTACGGCATCGATGCCAATTGGACCCTCTACAACGGCGGAAAGCGCCTCAACACCATCAAACAGCAGCAACTGAACAACCGCGTTGCCGAGCTCAACGTGGCCCAAAGCGAAAACAGCATTAAGGAAAGCATCGCACAGACCTACGTACAGATACTCTATGCCTCCGAAGCCGTGAAAGTGAATGAATCGACTCTGGAAGTGAGCCAGGCCGAATGCGAACGTGCCCGCCAACTTCTTGAAGCAGGAAGCATCGCCAAAAGCGACCTGGCACAACTGGAAGCGCAGGTAAGCACCGACAAGTACCAACTGGTGACAGCGCAAGCCACCCTACAAGATTACAAACTGCAACTGAAACAACTCCTGGAACTGGACGGCGAATCCGAGATGAACCTCTACATCCCCGCCCTCGGCACGGAAAATGTACTGGCACCCCTGCCCACCAAAACGGACGTTTACCGATCCGCTCTCGTGCTCCGTCCGGAAATAGAAGCCGGCAAGCTGAACATACAGACATCCGACCTCGACATCAAAATTGCCCGTGCTGGCTATCTGCCCACACTGAGCCTCAGTGCTGGTATCGGAACCAGCCATGCCAACGGTAATGACTTCACCTTCAGCGAGCAAGTCAAACAGAACTGGAACAACTCGCTGGGCTTCACCGTAAGCGTGCCCATCTTCAGCAACCGGCAGACCAAGAGTGCCGTAGAGAAAGCCAAGATTCAGAAACAGACCAGCGAACTGGACCTGCTGGACAACCAAAAAACGCTGTACAAGACCATCGAAACCCTCTGGCTCGATGCCAACAGCGCCCAGCAGCGCTACGCCGCTGCCACGGAGAAGCTGAAAAGCACACAAACCAGCTATGAACTGATTCAGGAGCAGTTCAACCTAGGCATGAAGAATACCGTAGAACTGCTGACGGAAAAAAGCAATCTGCTCAGCGCACAGCAGGAGACACTGCAAGCCAAATACATGGCGATACTGAACATGCAACTGCTGAAATTCTATCAAGGAGAAAAAATCGAATTATAATACCTTATATATATGAACAAAAAAAGAATCATCCTCATTGCCATAGCTGCCGTTGTCATAGTGGGCGGAGGCGTATGGCTCTTCGGTGGTGCCAAGGCCAAGCACAAGGTGACCTACGCCACAGCAACCATCCATAAAGGCGAGATTTCCGAATCCGTAACCGCCACGGGAACCATCGAACCGGTGACGGAAGTGGAAGTGGGTACCCAGGTGAGCGGTATCATTGACAAGATTCATGTAGACTACAATTCTGTAGTAACCAAAGGCCAGCTCATTGCCGAGATGGACCGCGTGACACTGCAAAGCGAACTCGCTTCGCAACGCGCCGCCTACAACGGTGCAAAGGCCGAATACGAGTACCAGAAGAAACTCTACGAACGCAACAAGACGCTGAACGAAAAGCAGCTCATCGCCGCCACGGACTATGAGCAGTCCGTCTATAATTATGAGAAGGCCAAGAGCAACTACGAAAGCAGCCAGGCATCTTTGGCAAAGGCGGAACGCAACCTCTCCTACGCCACTATCACCTCTCCCATCGACGGCGTGGTCATCAGCCGCGACGTGGAAGCAGGACAGACCGTAGCTTCCGGCTTCGAGACGCCGACACTGTTCACCATCGCTGCCGACCTGACGCAGATGCAGGTTGTGGCCGACGTGGATGAAGCCGACATAGGCGGTGTGGAAGAGGGACAGCGCGCCACGTTTACCGTAGACGCCTACCCGAATGACGTGTTCGAAGGAGTGGTCACACAAATCCGTCTGGGAGATGCCAGCTCAAGCAGCACGTCGAGCGCCAGCACCAGCACGGTTGTGACCTACGAAGTAGTCATCTCCGCCCACAACCCGGACCTGAAACTGAAACCACGCCTGACAGCTAACGTCACCATCTTCACCCTCGACCGCAAAGACGTACTGTGCGCTCCTGCCCGTGCCCTGCGCTTCAACCCCGAAAAACCGCTTATCGGAGACAACGATATTGTGAAGGATTGCGAAGGGGAGCATAAACTCTGGACCCGCGAAGGCAACACCTTTACCGCCCATCCGGTGAAAATCGGTATCTCCAACGGAGTCAACGCGGAAATCATCAGCGGCATTAACGAAGGTACCGTAGTGGTGACCGAAGCCACCATCGGCAGCATGCCCGGCAGCGGCGCTCCGGACATGAGTCAGGAAGCTCCCGGCGGCGAGAAGAGTCCGTTCATGCCTGGCCCTCCGGGAAGTAAGAAGAAGAACGGAAAATAATACAAAGAAAAGAATTATGAATAAAGCAGTCATTGAACTTCAAAATATCAAACGCAACTTCCAGGTGGGGGACGAAACTGTACATGCCCTACGCGGCGTCTCGTTCACCATCCGTGAAGGTGAGTTTGTCACCATCATGGGTACATCGGGCTCCGGGAAGTCGACCTTGCTGAATACGCTCGGCTGCCTGGACACGCCCACCAGCGGAGAGTACCTGCTGGACGGCATCTCCGTACGCACCATGAGCAAGCCTCAACGTGCCGTATTGCGCAACCGTAAAATCGGGTTCGTATTCCAGAGCTACAACCTGTTGCCTAAAACCACTGCCGTGGAGAATGTAGAGCTACCGCTGATGTACAACTCCTCCGTCTCGGCTTCCGAAAGGCGGAGACGTGCCATCGAAGCCCTGCAAGCCGTGGGGCTGGGAGACCGGCTGGAACATAAATCCAATCAAATGTCCGGCGGTCAGATGCAACGCGTAGCCATCGCCCGCGCCTTGGTGAACAATCCCGCCGTTATCCTGGCAGACGAAGCCACGGGTAACCTGGACACCCGCACCTCTTTCGAGATTCTGGTACTGTTCCAAAAGCTGCATGCCGAAGGACGCACCATCATCTTCGTCACCCACAACCCCGAAATAGCCCAGTACAGCAGCCGCAACATCGTGCTGCGCGACGGACAAATCAAGGACGATACCATCAACACCCAAATCCAGAATGCAGCCGAAGCCCTGGCAGCATTGCCTAAACAAGAGGAGGAATGAGGGATAAGGGATTAAGGATTAGGAATTAATTTTAAACTTTCCATTAAAACGATATGAACGGAACAAACCTTTTCAAAATAGCCTTGCGAGCCTTGAACAACAACAAGCTGCGCGCATTCCTCACCATGCTGGGCATCATCATCGGTGTGGCGTCCGTCATCACGATGCTTGCCATCGGACAAGGTTCGAAGAAAAGCATCCAAGCGCAAATCTCTGAGATGGGCTCCAACATGATTATGATTCACCCCGGTGCCGACATGCGCGGCGGTGTCCGCCAAGACCCCAGCGCCATGCAGACACTGAAGCTGACCGACTATGAAGCTTTGCGTAATGAAACCAACTTCCTGGCTGCCGTCAGCCCCAATGTCTCCTCCAGCGGACAGCTCATCGCAGGCAACAACAACTACCCCTCCTCCGTGAGCGGCGTGGGCACGGACTATCTCGAAATCCGGCAGCTCAGCGTGGAGAACGGCGAGATGTTTACCGAAACCGACATACAGACCTCCGCCAAGGTGTGTGTCATCGGAAAGACCATCCAAGACAACCTTTTCCCCGGTGGAGAAGACCCCGTAGGACGTATCATACGTTTCAACCAAATTCCTTTCCGCGTGGTGGGCGTACTGAAATCTAAAGGCTACAACTCCATGGGCATGGACCAGGATGACGTCGTACTTGCCCCTTACAGCACCGTGATGAAACGCCTGCTGGCACAGACCTACCTTAGCGGCATCTTCGCCTCCGCCCTCACCGAGGACATGACGGACAATGCCACCGACGAAATCACCGAGATACTGCGCCGCAACCACAAGCTGAAGGAGAGTGACGATGACGACTTCACTATCCGCAGCCAGCAGGAGCTCAGCACCATGCTGAACTCCACTACCGACCTGATGACCACGCTGCTTGCCTGCATCGCCGGCATATCGCTCGTAGTGGGCGGCATCGGCATTATGAACATCATGTACGTATCGGTGACGGAGCGTACACGCGAAATCGGTCTGCGCATGAGTGTAGGCGCCCGTGGTGTCGACATCCTGAGCCAGTTCCTCATCGAAGCTATTCTTATCAGTATCACGGGAGGCATCATAGGCGTCATCATAGGATGCGGAGCCAGTTGGATAGTAAAGAGCGTCGCCCATTGGCCCATCTTCATACAGCCGTGGAGCGTATTCCTCTCCTTCGCCGTATGTACCGTCACCGGAGTATTCTTCGGTTGGTATCCCGCCAAGAAAGCTGCGGACCTCGACCCGATAGAGGCCATACGCTACGAATAACCTTTTCTCCCTTGCCGGAAGTTAGCCAAATAGTTCTTAAGTATTAGGAAAAAAGTTTCCGGCAATAGGGAAAAAAGTTATGCGAAACCAAGGATAATCTCTATCCCAAGCCTTGGGATAGACATCCGCAAGCTTGGGATACATATCCGCAACCTGGAAACGCTTATCCGCAACCTGCGAACAGAGATTTGCTTCGCAGGCAGCGGATATTTCCAATATCCACCTAAAATCCGTATCTTTGTATCATGATGAAACAACAGCTCCCTAACCCACGCCGCCGCGGCATCGAAACCCTGATACACATCATTGTCTGGGGTATCGTCATCGGTTTCCCCTTTCTGATGATGACACGCAGTGGCTTCAACATCAGCCTTGCGGACTATCTGCGCCACGGTAGCAGCAGTACCCTCTCGTTCTTCCTTGTATTCTACATCAACTACTGTCTCCTCATTCCCCGCTACTTGTTCGAAGGACGCATCCGGCAGTACCTCCTGCTGAACACACTGCTCATCATCTGCATTACCACCGGCGCCCACCTTTGGCAAGAATACACATTCCAGAACCATCTGCGCGGCGATGATGACGGTCAGCACATGGGTCCTCCCAAATGGATATTCATCTTGCGCGATGTCTCGACCATGATTCTCACCGCCGGCCTCAGCGCTGCCATCAAGCTGAGCCGCCGCTGGGCGCAGATGGACGCCGCCCGCCGCGAAGCCGAGAAAAGCCGCACGGAAGCCGAGTTGAAGAACCTGCGCAACCAGCTCAACCCGCATTTTCTGCTCAATACGCTGAACAACATCTACGCCCTCATCGCCTTTGACACTGACAAGGCACAGACTGCCGTGCAGGAACTGAGCCGGTTGCTACGCCATGTGCTGTATGACAATCAGCAGAACTTCGTTACCCTAGACAAGGAGATGGACTTCATCCGCAACCACATCGAACTGATGCGCATCCGCCTCTCCGCCAACGTCACTGTGGAAACAAAGATAGACGTTCGACCGGACAGCCGTACGGAAATAGCTCCGCTCATCTTTATTTCCCTCATAGAGAATGCTTTCAAACATGGCATCTCTCCCACCGAGCCCAGCTTTATCCGCATCCATTTCAGTGAAAGCCCCGGAGAGATATACTGTGAAATAACCAACAGTTACCATCCCAAAAGCATGGCGGACAAAAGCGGAAGCGGCATCGGTCTGGAGCAAGTGCGCAAACGCCTGGAGCTGACCTATCCCGGTCATTATGACTGGAAGCAAGGAGTGAGCGAAAACATGAAAGAGTATAAATCTGTTTTAATCATAAAGATATGAATCTGAAGTGTGCCATTGTAGACGACGAGCCCCTTGCTTTGGGGCTTCTGGAAAGCTACGTCAACAAAACCCCGTTTCTGGAGTTGGCCGGTAAATACTCCAGTGCCGTGCAAGCCATCAAGGAGTTGCCCGAAAAGCACATCGACCTGCTTTTCCTCGACATCCAGATGCCCGAACTGAACGGACTCGAATTTTCAAAGATGGTCGATTTCAATACCCGCATAGTCTTCACCACCGCCTTCGACCAATACGCCATAGACGGTTACAAAGTCAATGCGCTGGACTACTTGCTGAAACCCATCTCCTACATCGACTTTCTGCAGGCTGCCAACAAGGCTGTACAATGGTTCGAACTGCTGCAACAGCCAAAGGAAGAAATTCAGAGTATTTTCGTAAAGAGCGAGTATAAGCTGGTACAAATCGAACTAAGTAAAATTCTGTACATAGAGGGGCTGAAAGACTATCTTAAAATCTACGAGGAAGATTCCCCCAAGCCCATCTTGTCTTTAATGAGCATGAAGGCTATGGAGGAACTCCTGCCCACCTCGCGTTTCATGCGCGTTCACCGTTCCTACATTGTCCAAAAGGATAAAATACGTATTATAGACCGTGGTCGCATCGTATTCGGAAAGAATTACATCCCGATAAGCGACAGCTACAAACAAGCTTTTCAAGAATTTTTAGACCAAAGAAGCTAAAAAAATCGACCAATCCGTCGATAAAATCGGAAAAGCCGTCGATTTATTATAGAATCCTTTTGCAGATTAAAATATGTTTTTTTATCTTTGCGCTGAACAGATAGGAGTTGTGAAACTCCCCCAATAGAATAGTTTAGTTAAGTCTAGTTTAGTTTTTGTGTGAAGCACTTCCTCCGTAAGCGAACGTTGGAAGTGCTTTTTTAGGTGCAACAAGTACTTACGAAAAACAAGCAAATTAAAAATAGTTTCACTTTTGGGGCTAAATAATTGCCGAAAAATTGCAAAAACAAAAATAAATCAGAAAAGCTATATAGACCTGCATCAAAAACATTTGTAAAGTATGAGGGCGATTTGCAGAAGTGGAATTAGACCATTCGAGCGTACCTGGGATTTTTATATCAATTACCCAATATCAGCTCCCAGTTATCCATAATGGCCATCTCTCAATGTAGCACATCAGGCTGATAAATTGTATAATTTATTCAAAAGCAATAAAATCTATGCACAGCTCTACCTTCCTTAAATATTATTTGTAGACTTTTATATATTTTGTCCTGTTTTATAAAAAAACATGTCATACTTTTGCATATATAAATGTTCTCCTGAACATTTTACATTTTTATTCTTTTGTGTCTGTGAAGACACAAAAAATGTTTGTTTTGTTTGTATCATCCTCTCTTTTAGCGAAAAGAGAGGATGACTTTTATTATACTTAAGATATGAAAAGAGCGACTATTTAGCCGCTCCTTCTATTATTTCCTTCAACCGACACAATCTATCAATGGCCGGATTATAGAATGCATCCGGATAATGTTGCTTAATATCGCAGATATTCGCATTAACATACAGAGAGGTGTCAAAGATATGTTCCGCCTCACTTAGCATCACCTTTTTGGGTAATTGGGCTGTTTGTGCCCATTCAATTATTACCTTGACGGATTCCTCGTCGTATGCATATTTACTCTCTTCTGCCATAATTGCTTTATCTAATCATTTATAATTGAAAATACGTATCGTTCGCCATATCAACGGCATCCTCCAGACTACCGCCGTTCTCCTCCACAAATGCGACTATGGTATCCAAGAGCTCATCAAAGGAAGGCATGCTCTCATTCGTTGTCTTTTGAATATAGTCTTCCTTTGTAAAAGCTATATTCTCTATCAATTCAGTTTTCATTGAAATAAGCAGATATAATTACACAAAGGTAAGGAGATTCGGAATATAAAAAAATATCAGTGTGATTTCCATAGTAAAAAAACAGAGGACTTGACTATAAATTCAGAACACTCATCCTTTAAAAAGATAAAAGCAGGCATTATATTTGTACACATGAAGCCGTGAGGCTTATGATTCTTGTTTAGCTGTATAAAGCCTTCCCTCCTCAATCTAAAGAAGAGAAGGCTTTCATTATGAAACAAAAAGCCTCGACATAAGCCGAGGCACACTATACAATAAAAAAATACCGCATTTGTCATAAACTTGTTAAATGCCCAATTCCAAATGGATATAGCTTCATAGCGACAACCGGTTATTCCCCTGCTTGGATAACTCAAATTATGAGTACAATGGGAGGAAACGGAGGTATAAGAACTTTCGTGCGTTTACTTGGAGCGAATGGGAGTCAGTAGCTCTTACTTAAAACTGTGGAGTTATTCTACAATACTGTGGAATGCGCCACGATATTCCACAAGGAAGTAAAAAAGAGTTTGCTTTATATTGCTGAAAATGAATGCAACATTGTTACATTGCCATTTTGGCATCAATTTTGTACTATGGTTTATGTCCTAAAATTTATCAGTAACTTATAGTTGTTATGGTTAGACAATAGGTATTAGTTTCATTAAGGTTTAAAGTTATTTTGTTCATATTGATTTTCATTCGGAAACTCTCTTTGTTTAGTATTGCATCCCGGTCTGTGAAGTATCGGGATGTTTTTACCTTGGAGGATTGCGGTTTTCGACTAAATACTATAACTTTGTATAGTTAGCCGATATAATACTATTTTATTCTTTGGAATAATGAAAGTATTCTCAGCCTGTGAGGGTCGGATGCTTTTGGTGGGTAATGCCGCCAATTATTCCAGTTAAGTGTTTAGGTTTTATGTTGTCTGCCCCATGAACGGACAGCATTGACAAAAAGTATTTTACCCGTTCTATCCGTGACGGCTTGGACGGGTTACAAGAGAATTCAAACAAGCCATTGACTTTCTATTTCTCAGCATGTCTTGTATGAGATTTGTTTCTTTGAAACAAAAGCGGTGAAAGTAAAACCGCACTCTCTATCCCACTGTAAACCAAAGAAATTATAAACAAATACATGCAGAAAGCTACGGGGATTTTTCAATGAAAAGAAGCAATTCATCCAACTGTCTTTTCCACAATTTCCATCACTACATGGCTTGACTCCAACCAGAACCAATACCACAACCAAAGCATAACTCCACCCAACCAAACAAAAGCCACATCAATATAATACAAATTTAATATCCTGCTAACCAATACACATAAGAGTTCTCCGCAAAGCACATAGGCAGCAACCATAGTAACAAACTGGTCATTGGCAACAGTTATCAAAACCAGAATGCCTATAACGGGAAGAAGGGAAATACAATCAATTAGAAGTCGTTGTTTGTCATTCATAACATAATAGAGATTAGAATACAAATATAAACATTATTTATATAAGACACCCCTCTATAACAGAAATATCTGACAAATAAGAAACAAACTATTATTACAATTATAAACCCAAAGAGTGACTATTCAGTCGCCTTTTCCATAAACAGTCAACAAATATCCACTAATCATCAGTAAAACATATATCTACTATCGCACGTTTAACAACGCTCTCTTATCTCCGACAAAACCTCAGCCACACAAAAGCTGAGGTCCAGCATGTTCCTTTCAATATATACAATCAATTAAAGCACACAATAATGGCTGAAAGTAACCAAGATAAGCATCCAACTTTCCCTCAAACATCTTCTCTAACATATCTGACTTGCAAATATTTATGACAATAGCCTGCCTTCCTACTCAGTCTTAAACTGGCTTAAAACTCTTTACTCAATAGTTCTGCAGAAACAGCTTTGTGTTCTTTAACCCAGTATCCATCGTTTTTTCAATTATAAAGGTAAAAAACAACTCGGATATCTTATATCCGAGTTATCATTTACACAATCTTATGAATGGTACCGATTTTTCATATCAATTACTTATTGACATTCATTTCCATCAATTATGTAATTTTCCCCAATAGGGAAAAAGAAAATTGTCATTCAACAGATTCACCTTTTTCGTTCAGAAGAACCGTTACCTCTTCAGCGGACTGGTCATCTTTAGTAAGAACCAATACGACTTTATAAACCTTGCCGATTTCTTTCTCTGCAACAAACACTTCTTTTATTGTAGCCCTCTCATAGTCCTTTGCCAATGTGTTTACTACAGCCTGGGGAAGATCTTTCACTTCGATTTTTGTAAATTCATCTTGGGGATCTTGCAAAGCCTGAATTACAGACTGTACTTCTGATGTAACGTGAGCGAATGCTACTGAACTACCTAATCCCACAACCACTGCTAATGCTACTAATACTTTTTTCATAATCGTAATTTTTAAATGGATATTAATTTTATGCCTTTCATTACAGTAATTATAGAACAAAACAAATGCCAAAACAGAAATGAGAATATAATAACCTATTAAATAGGGTTTTAATAAAGAAGCAAGGAATTATCATGTGTAGAAATGTGTAGAACAGAATACCACATAAGGGGAATAATACCACAGTAGAATAGCTTTAATTTCCTGAAATGAGAGATGACATTAAAAGTTACATAAACCTTGGATAACAATAAAGTCCGTACTTGGGAAAGTCTGGACTAAGGAAAAGGAACTTTCTTATGCCTTATTCCCTCCATAAGACTGAACAAAATTACAAAAAAGAGACAATAAGATACATAAAACGGACATTAAAACAATTTTTCTATGCCTATATTTGAGAAAAAGAAAAAAGAGAGCTACTTTAGCCTAAAATTTCATATCAAAGCACCTTTATCTGTAGCAGTTTCAAAAAAACGCATTTTTTTAAGCTTTGTATGTTTCGTTTAAGGCCACCTTCCTTTTGAGCGCAAGAGGAAGGTGTTTTTTTCAATCCCTTTCCACGTATCATTACCCATCTTGCGATTCTTTGTCACTACGCTTCTTCTTCTCTCACTGTTTCAGCTCCAACTCCATTTTTAAATCCAGATTAGTTTTTTCAACATCAATTATTCATCCTGCGCCTTACGAAGCCGTTCAAGCTGTTTCACAAATCGCCATTTCTTCTCTGAAACCCACTTCTGAATGAACATGTTGCACTCCCGCCTTGAACTCCTCGCCATCCACATCAATGATATTACCGCCATATCCACTTGATAATTTGTCTATGTTATCTTTTCATTATTTTCTTGAAATCAATTTCAATTTGTCGTCCCATGTTTACTATAGCACTATCCACCTTATGTATTTCTGCCGGTGTAACAGCGTCCTTGTATCTGGCTTTGCCCAACTTGAATTTCATGTCGTCCAAAGTCCCCGATATGTTCAAACCTAATTTGAACGGTACCGGTGATTTCAAGATGGAAATATGATAGTCAAAGTTCATATCCAATCCTTGCGTACCCCCTACCGCCGCTTTGTAACGGTCCATCGAAACTTCAAAAGGATAGATTGTCACTTTACCGTCTCTGATACTAATATTTGCTGAAATACTATCGATTAAATTCTTCTTTTTGTTCTTGAAAAAGAATTTCTTTGAGATTTCAGCGAAAGTCTCACCGTCCATCAGTACAAGACTGTCCCCTTTTACATGAATGGCCGAGCGCAAGGTCGGTATCTTGATGTTAAGGTTGGAATCTAATGCCGCAGCTGCCGCCATATTGAAATCCACAGTTCCTTCGAATGAACGTAACATGGGCACGATTGTATCCAAAGAGGGTGCAAGGTCGACCAACTTTCCTATGTTAATGTTATGCAAGCGGAAATCAAAACCCGCAAATCCTTGTTCCGGACGTTTTGCCTGATAAACAAGCGTAGTGTTCATTTCCGAACCCATACCCTTCATGCTAAGCTCCTTCAGGTACACAGATTGGTTACGAATATCTACGGCCCCGTGGACATCATTGAAGATCACTTTTTCATAAAATACTTGTCGGAAATGGGTTTGCAATTCAAAGTCTAACTTCGGTGGTATGACAAACAATTTGAGATTCGTAGAAATTGTATCTGTTTCTGCCATAATTGTATCCGAGGGAAAGGATATTGAATGTATCAGCTGGTTGCAGTCTAAATGCTCCGACGAAACATTCAGCTTGGCACGTAAAACTTTGTGATGTTTCGCAGCTCCATACAAATCATGGATTACCCCACTTGCCGTAATGTCAGATCTACCTATACGCATGGTAGCGTTACGTAAGGTGACAGTACGGTTTCCCACTGTTACAGCGGTTTTTTGCATATGTATGGGAAGTGCACATTCCGGAATACAGACAGCCATATGATTAAACCCCACGATGCCATCGGGCATCCACAATGAATCACGTATTTTTTCTGCGGTGATTCCTATACCTGCTTTGTTCATTCCAGCTTTGACTCCTCCCATGCGACAAAACAAGGTGTCTGTCTCCATAACAAGTTCTATTTGGGGCTTGCTTGGATTATGTTCCCCCGGCTGTACTTTCAATGTAGCAGAGGATTTTCCGCAAAACAAACCAAGAGAATCCCCTAAAGCAACTTTTAGCTTGTGCATTTCCATTTTACATTCTACCTGAGCCATTCGGGTTGTGTCTTTGGAAGGAATGGTCCTGACGGTAGCCACAAGACTTTTCATATCAGAGTCTAATTGAGGAGAACGGAGAATCATATCCTTGATTTGGGCATGCCCCCCTAACCATTCATTGCCGGCAAAGGCCAAAGATGCGTTACTTATGAACTCAAAATTCCTCTGAGTATCACGTAGCATGAATTTATCAGTCTTGAGTTTTCCTTCAGCCGTGATACGTCCCCAATCCCGCTTCTTTATAGAGGACATACGGCAGCGTACTCCCAAATCGGTTTCCATTTCCCCTTCCATACTGATGCTTTCTTGTAATGGAAAAGCATGCTTCAGCGCATTCAGGTCTATGGTTGATTCAGCATGGAAAGTGATATCGGGATCAGCCAACAGATTCTCTACTTTCATATCAGCCTGTATGCTGGTATTTGCCCCTTTAAAATGGAATGCCTTCAGATTCAGATAGGAGGGGCTATCGTGCATCAGATCTATTTGAGCAAAAAAATCGGCTTCTAATTTGTCTATGCCATAAGGCAATCCGGCATACCGGGCAGAGGCATCCTTAATTTTGATGTCCAATGTGGCCAATGGTAATTTTTGTTTTCCATAGGTTCCTTTCAGCTCTCCTTTGAAAGCAACCTCTCCTTTGACAGATACCTCTTTCTTTTGCAGAATACTTTCTGGAATCATGTGCAATACGGTTTCCAACGAAGGAGCGTGCAACCCATATTGCAGGTCTAAATCAAGGGTTTGGGCTATTGCATCATGACGCAATGTTCCCTTTACCCCTAATTTAGTACCGTTTATATTGATTAGAGCGTCACGCAGAAGGAGAGTGCGATGAACGGCATCCAGTTCAATGTCAGTCCTCAGATGAATGCCGACACGATTAGTTATCAGTTGCCCATTTTGCCAGAAAAGGACATTCTTGTTCTTGAAATCCAAAGCCAATACAGAATGTTCCTTTTTCATGTTTGCCTTCAAGTCCAGATTCATGTCCCATAGATTGGCAAAGATATGTGTGTCTCGGTCATCCATGGTTACCGTAGCATGTTTTATGGCAACCTGTTCGACATTAAGTTCATTCACATGCCTGGCCGTATCTGTTGATGATGAAGCTATATTTGTCGTGTCGGGGAACAAAATGTCCCAATTTGCAGCTCCAGTCCCGTCCTTGTATGCATAGATATTGGCACTGTCTAAGGCAAGCTGATGGATATTTACCTTTTGCTGTTGCAAATAATCCATTACATCAATTACCAATACGGCTTTCTTGAAAGACAATAATGTGTCAGTCCTTTGCCACATGGTGTCACGGATAACCTTTGAAACCAATGTTCCGTCTTTCAGTTTCAATCCGAGCCGTGGAAAGGTGGAAAAGAAAGTAAGTTCTACATCTTTTATATCCAATTTTGCATTCAAATTCTGATTGGCAGTTTTCAATACCACCGGAGTTAACTTTTCAGAAGTAAACACAAAATTCAGAGCAATTGCAATTACTATAAAGGCGGCTATAATCAGCCCTCCTGATATAATGCCGGATATTTTTAAAATTTTTCTAGTTTGTTTTTCCATATCTTGATAAAAAGACACTTGCAAATCTACATATAAAGCATCGATAAATCAGCAGCCGACAATGTCTAAAAGCAAATAAAAAGAGTTTATGATTTTTTTTTCGGAATTAATGAACAGTACTGCATACTTCTCAGAGTAGATAAACACAGATTGATTTTTTATATCTTGCCTCATTAGAAATATAAAGCCTTTAAATAAAGTGTATCCAATCCTCATAGACTAAGCCTGCTTTCATTATTCCCCCAAAGAATAATGAAAGCAGTATTGACTAACTATACAAGATTGCAGCATTCAGTCGAAAACTGTAATCCTCCAAAATGAAAAACATCCCGATGCTTCACAGACCGGGATGCAATACTAAACAAAGAGAGTTTCCGAATGAAAATCAATATGAACAAAATAACTTTAAACCTTAATGAAACTAATACCTATTGTCTAACCATAACAACTATAAGTTACTGATAAATTTTAGGACATAAATCATAGTACAAAATTGATGCCAAAATATCAGCGCATCGACGTTATTCTCATTTTCAACAACATAAAACAATTTAATTTTTTACTCCAGTGTGGAATTGTGCGGAATATTCCACAATATTGCAGAATCGCTCTACAGTGCCGCAATTGAGAAAGCAATACCTTAACGTATCTGGAGCTTAAATTTAACATTTGCACTATTAAATCGTTAACGAATATATTTACCAGCTAAACCTTGTTATAAGATGGCAATGAAAAGGTTGAAAATTTGCACAGTCCTTGCAAATCCGTACATTTGCAATGTGTTTTTCATAGTATTAGATATAAGGTTAAACTAAGATTGGCTGTCTGGGATAGATAGCCTTTTTTGTATATATTCACAAACAACATTTCAAAGTCAGGTTTATCTCTAATTCATCCGATGATTTGAAAAGACTTCCAGTATAGGATGCATTAACAAACAAGATATTTTACCCCAACATTATGTTCAAAAGCTTTTCCCTAATTTGCTAAAAACAATATTTATTTCTACATTTGGATTTTAACCAATTATATAGTATCACTAAATATAAGGATATGAAAAAGTTATTATTTGTCATGTTGGCATGTACAGCTACACTTGTCTTTGCATCATGCAGAGAGAAAAAGGCTAAAGACAAAGTTAAAGAGCATCTGGAAAATGTAAAGGAATCCGTCGAAGAAAACCTTGAAAAGACACAGAAACAGATTGAAGAAAGGACAGATGATGTAAAGAAGGCTCTGAATGAAGCTGGAGATGAAATTGAAAAAGCAAAAGACAAGAACCCATTTAACTTAGAAACATTATGAAAAAAATTAATTTACTACTGCTTTTCCTCCTATTAGCCTGCACCTTGTCTGCCCAGGATGGTATTTCCATCTTTATTGGCAGAGCCAACCGCTACGCAGCCGTGGAGCTTTCTGATTATAAGAAACGGCTATGTCTGGAATACAACATTTCAAGCCGTTCCTTGGACGATTACTACAAACGCTGTGGAAAAGACTGGGGAAATGTGGGGATTGCACTTGAGGTAGCCAGAACTTCCGGAAAAAAGATGCATGATGTATGCGATTATTACAACCGGTATCAACGTTACGGATGGAACCGTATTCTTGTGGAGATTGGCATAAATCCGGGAAGTGTATATTATACCCCTTTCTATGACAGAGTCCATCACCATAGTGACTGCTGGCATGAATACTATAATTCATACTGTGAGCGCCATGATAAATTTCACCATAAGAAACACAAATATAAAAAACCGAAGAGACACCACAAGAAGCACTATCGATATTACGATGATGATGACGATGATGATGATGATGACGATTGATTTGGCTTTGAAATCCAAGCATTGAAACACTAAAAAAGAGGGGATAAGCATTAAACTATGCCTATCCCCTCTTTTATATCAATGAGATTTCTGTTCCGATATTTTCTTCAAAATCTGTACGCAGCCCCGATGTTGATGACACCCTGATCAAAATCACTGACCAACTGGTACTTAAATTCAAGATTCATGGCCCAATTACGGCTCAATGCAAATTCGGCTCCAACTCCCAAGTTTACACCGAAACGACATTCATTATGATTCCCATCGCCATCCACATGAACATGATCCCCATCCCAGTCAACATCATACATATCAAACATCCAGTTGGACAAAGTCAACCCAAACAGTGGATAAAGCTTGACATTGCTAGCTACCGGACACAGATAATGAAAATTCACGTTCACATCCAGCATGCTTACATTGTCATTTTCAAAAAAATAATTAAGAGAGGGCTCGATACGCATAGGATTGGTTATATTATACTGATACTTGATTCCCAATCCGATACTTTCAATTTCTGTACCATAACCAAGACCGAAACCTATGGCTTGTTTCCCTTTCTGCGCATAAGCACCTACTGACAACAAAAAAAGAGTTCCTAATAAAATGAATAATTTTTTCATACTACACCGTTTTATTTTAAAACAGATAAAATAATTTATAGATTGTCTACAATAAAAAAGTTAAACTATTAATAAAAATATACTCAATCAAGGGATCGTAAGGGAACTATTTAAAATTTATACCCCAGAGTAATACCGATATTCGCATTGTGCGGAGCATCCCCATCCATAATCTTGCAGAAGCCAAGCTGTGTGTCAACCCCCACAAGAATTCGGCCAAACTCTACCCCAAGACCGATGTTCCAACCGGCATCGAACCTATTGTAATTCAAGCCGTCATCACTGAATGTATCGACTTTCTCATCTCCATTGATATTGATACCTCCAACAGATGCCTTGCCATCGAACTTGGCTTTACCACCTACCCCACAGGCAAGATACGGCCCTGTCGCAATGACCAGGTTAGTATTGTCTGCAATATTGAAACGGAATTGTACATTGATGGGCAATTCCAAATAAAGCTGGTTGATCTTCACATCTGCATCCGCATCTACGACGCTACCGCTATATCCACTTGAATATTTCGCACCTTTCTGTGAGAAGAATAGCGAGGGCTGTAAGGAAACAAGGTCGCTGAATTGGTATTCCATTCCCACTCCAATGCGTGCTCCTGGTTTAAATTTGGAATGGTCAGAGTTTTCACCGATGTAACTGCTGAGATTAAGACCGGCCTTTACATTGAAAGACAATTGCGCAAATCCCATCGTGCAGAACAGCGCAAATAGAACAGTCAAGAAACTTTTTTTCATCATAATTACAAATTAAAAAAATATTAGGTTGTTATTCTTGTCAAAACCTTCTACCGCTTTTTTGTCATAAACACCACTAACAGCTATAAAAGCTGAAACAGTTAAAATAATCTTTTTATATCATATCCTAATTAAGAAATACTTGCAAATCTATATATAAAGCTTCAATAAATTAGCAACCGATAATGTTTAAAAGCAAACAAAAGGAGTTTATGATTTCTTTTTCGGAATTAATGAACAGTATAGCATACTTTTCAGAGCAAACATAAAGCTTCAAATTCTTGATAAATGGAAACTGTTATAGATAATAAGCTCAATCTTTTGCGTGATGTAGAGTGAGCTGCGGGAAGGGAAATCCTATTCCTTCTTCATTAAATGTAGTATAAACTATTTCATTGATATCATACAGCACATTCCAGTAGTCCACACTTTTTACCCAGACACGGACTGTAATATCGATGCTGCTTGCACTCAATGAACCTAAGACAATAAGGGGAGCCGGTGTATCCAATATACGGCTGTCTGCATTGATTATGCGCTGTAAAACGGCTCTGACTCTCTTTACATCCTCACCGTATTCAACACCGAATACCCATTCAACACGACGCTTGTCCTGCTTACTGTAATTAGTGACGGCATTACCACTGAGACTTCCATTAGGTACATAAATCATGCGGTTATCAAGAGTGGAAAGTATAGTGTGAAATATCTGTATTTCCTTTATCGTACCACTTACTCCCGGACCGTCTATGTAGTCACCTACTTTAAACGGTTTGAAAATAAGTATAATCAGTCCACCGGCAAAATTTGAGAGATTACCGGACAGCGCCATACCCACAGCTACACCGGCAGATGCGAGTAACGCCGCAAAACTGGTGGTCTCCACACCGAGTTTGCCGATTATGGCAAAAGCAAGAATCATGTTCAGCAGTATCTTTATCAGACTCTTCAAAAAGGTCTGTACACTGGTTTCAATCTTCCGTTTTTCAAGTATCCTAGCTACTAATGCACTTATCTGTTTGATGATGAAACGCCCGATTACATAGATTAAAATAGCGATTAATATATCCTTACCGGCATCCATACCAAAATCCACCAATTTTTCCAATGCCTGTTCAAGTTTACCTCCAGCGGCAGACGTGTTCAATAAAAACAAAATCATTTCCGTATAAATAAAATAAGATTATAAAATAGGGTTAAATTCAGCGTACAAAGATAGTCAAATTCAAATGGCTATCATATATAATCTATATTTATTGCCAGCATCTGATTCCAACCAACATACTAAAGAATTGATACAAAAGCTATAACCGCATTTCAATACTATAAATACAATTTGTTTTTGTGTGAAGCCTTTCTCCATAAGCGAACATTGGAAGCGCTTTTTTGCACCTCAACACTATTTAATTCATAAGCGGAAAAATTATCAAAGCAAATTTAAAAAACTATATATAACCATATATCAAACAACAACATAACATTCATTTTCTTATCTTTAATGCAGAAACAAGTGGGCACGCATGTTTTATGATTTTACTAATCACATCTGTATAATATTAGTTTCGCGACAACCATTATACAGTAATAATCTTATAAATTATGGAAATCAAGAAAACATCCAAAGCAAGCCTGGAAAACAAGAAGTCAAATTGGCTACTTGTAGGTTATGTAATTGTGCTGGTCTTCATGTTCGTTGCATTTGAATGGTCGAAGCGTGATGTTAGGATTGACATGAGCGGTGCTATTACCGAGAACGTATTTGAGCAGGAAATTGAAATTCCTATCACGGAGCAACCCGAATTAGCAGCTCCGCCACCCACTCAAGCTCCTGCAATTGCCGAGGTATTGACAATTGTGGATGATAATGACAATGTGAAAGAAACAGCCATTGCCTCTTCCGAAGAAATCGGTGAAGCTGTAATCATCAAACCCATATCTCCAACCGTAGATGAAGAGATTCCGGTAGAGGACGAGATTTTTGAAGTTGTAGAGAAGAATCCTGAGTTTTCTTATAATGGCATGAGTCTGATGCAATATCTGGGTAAGAGCATAAAATACCCGACTATTGCACAAGAAACCGGAACCCAAGGGCGCGTAATAGTACAATTCGTTGTCAACAAAGACGGCAGCATCGTAGATGTAAAAGTAGTAAGAGGCGTAGATCCCTACCTGGATAAAGAAGCTATCCGTGTGATTTCCACCATGCCCAAATGGAAACCCGGTGAGCAACGAGGCAAACCGGTCCGTTGTAAATTCACAGTTCCCGTAATGTTTAAATTGCAATAGCAGACATGCCAGTGTCCACTTCCCACTTGTCTCCATAAAGTAATCTCCAATATCCGGCATCCCGATAGCCACCACAATCGGGATGCCATTTTTTTAAGTATCAACACAACCATTTCCTTCTTCCATATTTTCTTTCCGCAGAGAAACAAAAACATTCAGCCCTCTCAGACTGTTACATAGAAAAACATCATTCTTGATAAAACCACACGATAATGAAATCACAACTCTTTGACATCAGAAGAGAATATAAGAAAGGCAGACTGACGCCGGGTAACCTCAACGACAATCCCCTTGAGCAATTCGACCATTGGCTGAACGATGCTATCCATAGTGATGAGTACGAGCCCACCGCCATGACGGTAGCTACAGCCTCGACAGACGGGCATCCCTCTACACGCACAGTGTTGCTGAAAGGGGTGGAAAATGGCCGGTTCATCTTCTTCACCAACTACGAAAGCAGGAAAGGCCGGCAACTGACTGCAAATCCGTATATATCCTTATCTTTCGTATGGCACAAACTGGAAAGGCAAATACACATTGAAGGAAAAGCTGAAAGATGCGCTCCTGCCGATTCTGACACCTATTTTGCAAGCAGACCTTACAAAAGTAAAATCGGGGCGAGGATTTCACCCCAAAGTCACGTCATTGGCAGCCGTATGGAGATAATGCGCGCGTTCGTCCGCGAAGCGGCAACATGGGTAGGGCAAAGTATCAAACGTCCCGACAACTGGGGAGGTTTTGCCGTCACCCCTTTCCGTTTTGAATTCTGGCAAGGACGGGAAAGCAGGCTACACGACCGTTACCTCTATTCCCAACAAGCGGATGGCAGCTGGAAAAAGGAGAGGCTGGCTCCCTAAATACGGACAGACAAGCACTTCTCATCACAAATAAATCTTAAAAGGAGGAACAAAGCCACAGAAACGCTGTTTGAAGGGGAAACTCTAAAAACAACAGTTATGAATTACGGTATCAGTATTCTTTTCAGGGCTATACCCTTGTTGATGGCCCTTTTCTGTTTCGGCTACGGAGCCTTTGTGCTCCACGAAGGACTGGATTCGGCAAAATTTGTGGCCGGTCCGGTAGTATTTTCCTTAGGGATGATTTGCATTGCCTTGTTCGCCACAGCGGCAACAATCATTAGACAAATTATTCATACCTACAATCCGATAGCCAGATACGCACTTCCGGTTATTGGTTACCTGGCAGCCGTACTCACAGTAATCTATGGTTGGAATTATATGCACGAAGCTGCCACGGCAAGCAATTTCGTGGCAGGACACGTGATTTGCGGAGTCGGTTTCATCACAGCTTGTGTAGCTACCACAGCCACAGCCTCCACCCGCTTCACCCTCATTCCCGCCAACTCGGAACGTACCGACCAGCTACAACCTGCCGATGCATTCAATTCCTCCCAGGGATATATCCTGATAGCAGTTGCCACCCTTATGGCAGTAATGGCATGGATATGGGCCTTCTGGCTATTGTCAAAAAGCAGCGAGCACAATGCATATTATGTAGCAGGCCATGTCATGGCAGGACTTGCTTGTATCTGTTCCAGCTTGGTGGCGCTGGTTGCAACCATCGTCCGCCAGATACGCAACAACTATACAAAGGCTGAACGGAAACAATGGCCGGCCCTTGTTTTGATAATGGGCAGCATCAGCATTCTCTGGGGACTTCTGGTCTTGGCCAACAGCAATCCGGCACTCTCCTCCACAGGATATATTATGATAGGCCTGGGACTGGTATGCTACAGCATTTCCAGCAAAGTCATACTACTTGCCGCCATCTGGCGGAACACTTTCAAGCTGGCCAACCGCATCCCGCTGATTCCGGTCTTCACGGCCCTGGCTTGTCTGTTTCTCTCCGCCTTTCTGTTTGAGATGGCAAACCTGCACAATGCCTATTTTGTCCCTGCACGCGTACTGGCTGGTTTGGGAGGCATCTGCTTTACATTATTCTCCATCGTAAGCATTCTGGAGAGCGGTACATCTAAGTAGACATTTTCCCGCCATTGGCCTGAGCATCGAGGAACAATTCCACACGCTCGGCATGGTGGGCCACATAAGCTGCCGGACCGGTATCCCCGGAATCAAGAATATCGCGGACCACATCCGCCTTATTCTTGCCGGTAATAAAGAAAATAAGATTCTTCGCAGCAAACAAAAGGCAGCCGGTCATGGCTATGCGTTTCTGCCCATTATAGGGATTGACACTCACCTCATAAGGATGAAAGGAAGAAAGCAGATATTCCTGCCCCGGAAAGATAGAGGAGGTATGCCCGTCGTCTCCAGCACCGAGCAAAACGACATCGAAGGCCGGGAAGCCACCCCAAAGCGGAACCGTGCGGCAAACCAGCGTCGAATAGTTCTTTGCTTCAATCTCCGGGCGGTTCACTCCATAAATAGGATAAACGTATTCATCGGGCATGCCTACTTCATCCAACAGCAAACGGCGCATGGTACCATAATTGCTCTCATAATCCTCTGCCGGCACACACCGTTCATCCACCCAATAAATCCGCATCCGCATCCAAGGAGTCACCTCCTTGTACTCGTTGGCCCAAATGTCAAACATCAGCGAAGGAGTACTGCCCCCACTGAATGCAAAATAAAAGGTCTTTTCCGGCTCACGCTCCATCATCACAATCAAATGTTCAATCAACGCATGTGCCGTAGCTGTAGCCGAATGGTAAACATAACTTTTCATAACTCGCAATATTCATCTGTATTAGTCAAATTCTTACACGGATTAGTCCACTCAGCACCATGTTCGTGCATCATCGCTTCACTTTCCAAAGGTCCCCACGTACCTACGGGATACCCATATAAAGGAGCATCCGTATGCTCTTTCCAATAACGCAACACGGGATCGAAAAAGCGCCATGAAGCCTCTACCGCGTCGCTGCGGGTAAAGAGTGTAGGGTCACCTTGTATGCAGTCCTCTATCAGACGGGCATAGGCATCGCCGGTAGGCAACCCGCCCAACTGGTCATAACTGAAGTCCATCATCACCTGCTTCACGTCAAATCCCGGTCCGGGAGTCTTCATGCCGAATTTCAGCACAATGCCTTCATTGGGTTGCAGGCGGAGAATCAGCTTATTCGCGCGGGGACAATGTCCACCCTCGCAACGAAACATCTGATGGGGCGTCTCACGGAAATGTACAACAATCTCAGTCACCTTTGTCGGCATTTGTTTGCCGGTACGGATATAGAAAGGAACACCCTTCCACCGCCAGTTGTTAATACCGATTTTCATGGCAATATACGTTTCGGTACGCGAATCAGGTGCCACGTTCTTCTCTTCCCTATACCCGGCTTTCGAGCCCGAAGCCGTATATTGTCCGCGGACAATGTGTTCCTCCAAATCCTCCTCTGTCAAGGGGGCCAATGACTCATAGACCTTCACCACCTCGTTGCGGAAATTATCGGCATTGAAAACGGCAGGCGGTTCCAATGCTGTGAGCGCCACAAGCTGTATGAGGTGGTTTTGTACCATATCGCGCAGGGCTCCGGCACCTTCATAGAATCCGCCACGTCCTTCGATACCCAGATTCTCTACGGCTGTAATCTCCACATAGTCTATATAATTACGGTTCCATAGCGGTTCGAAGATTCCGTTGGCAAAACGGAAGGCGAGAATGTTCTGCGCCGTTTCCTTACCCAGAAAATGGTCGATGCGGTAAATCTGATGCTCCTTGAAAACGGAAGCATAAATGCTATTCAGCTTTCTGGCTGACTCCAAATCGTAACCGAACGGCTTTTCAACGATGATACGCGTATCAGGACGGTTCAGACCGGCCGCCTTCAAGTGCAAGGGAATGACACCGTACAAGGAAGGTGGAGTAGCCAGATAGAACAGCAGGTTGTCCGGTTTCTGCTCACCGGTAAACTCTTGTAAACGTCCGTCCAGCAGATGATAGCCTTCAACCTCGGCGGGATCCAATGTCTGGTAATGCAGATGGCTGCAAAAATCCCTCATTTTATCTTCCACCTGCTCTTTGGAAGCTACGAACTTACTCAATTCACTCATTATATATTCTTGGTAACGGGCATCCGTATACTCGGTGCGTCCTATCCCCAGAATGGAGAATCCTTCCGGCAACCGCCCGCCACTATATAAAGTATAGAGCGCCGGCATCAGTTTGCGCTTCGTCAAGTCACCCGAAGCGCCGAATATAACAATCACTAATTTATTCATCATCTTCTCCCCCTTTCTCACACATTGTACGTACCCGATTGCGTATCTCCTCCGTGTCCCGTCCAATTTTCATGGAAAAACTGTCCACGCAACTCGTCTGTCCTTTCAAAGGTATGCGCACCAAAATAGTCACGTTGCGCCTGAATCATATTGGCAGGCAACTTGGCAGACACCAGCGAATAGAAATAATTCAAGGCGGACGAGAATGCAGGCACCGGAAGTTCCTCTTTCATGGATTGTGCTACCAGATGTTTCCAGCCGGGAAGCAACAGCTGCATTTCATTTTTGAAATAAGGTGCCAACAGCAAATGTTTGGGCTTGTCTTTAGCCTCGAAAGCCGTAGCTATGTCGTTCAGGAAAATACTACGGATGATGCAGCCGCCCCGCCACATGCGTGCGATGGATGCCAAATCGAGGTTCCAGGCAAAAGCGTCGGATGCACGCTGCAACACAGCGAATCCCTGAGCATATGACACTAATTTGGAAGCATAGAGTGCGGAATAGATATCCTTCACCATCTCCGACTTGTTGTACACCGCCTGCGAGCGTCGGCATACAAATTGCTTGGAAGCCGTTTCACGCAAGCCCTTCTGTGCCGACAAACTACGTTCGAACACAGCCGTAGCAATCAGCCCCAACGGCATGCCCAGCTCCATCGCATTGATAACGGACCACTTGCCCGTACCTTTCTGTCCGGCGGTATCCAATATCTTATCTATCAGGTAACCTCCTGATTTGTCCTTATGACGCAGTATGTTGGCGGTAATTTCAATGAGATAGCTACGCAACTTACCCTCATTCCAATCAGCAAAGATTTCTGCCATCTGTCCATTGTCCAGACCAAGCAGATTCTTCATCACCCAATAAGCTTCGGCAATAAGCTGCATATCTCCATATTCGATACCGTTATGTATCATCTTGACGAAATGACCGGAACCGGCAGGACCAATCCACTGGCAGCACGGAGTACCGTCAGATGCTTTTGCCGCAATACTCTGCAGGATAGGCTTCACCTCAGGCCAGGCACTTTCAGATCCTCCGGGCATGATAGACGCGCCGTTCAGCGCTCCTTCCTCTCCACCGGAAACTCCAGCTCCCACAAAACGGAAGCCTTTCTTTTCGGCCAATGCCACACGCCGGTTGGTGTCCTCATAATTGGAATTACCACCGTCAATCAGGATATCCCCTTCGGACAAATGGGGAAACAGCTGTTCCATCAGTTCATCCACCGCACTGCCGGCACGAACCATCATCATTATTTTGCGGGGTATGGCAATGGAAGTTACAAATTCGGCTATATCTGTATAGCCTTCAATTTTTTTCCCTTTGGCGCGGCCGTTCACAAAACGTTCCACCACCCCTTCTTCCACTCCCGGAACCGTACGATTATATACCGAAACATTCCATCCCTTATCTGCCATATTGAGGGCCAAATTCTCGCCCATAACTGCCAGACCGATAAGTCCAATGTCTGTTTTATTTAAATTCTTCATATTCATGTAAATTTTGTCTTTATATGGAAACAAAATGCTAACAGCATTTGTTCGTATGAATTACGAAAATAAAATAGTACTTTTGTCAGCGAAAGCCTATTTTTCAACCAGACAGAAAACCAATGCTCATGAAGAACTTCCACATCGGACTATTGCCACGCATCATCATTGCCATTATCTTAGGTATACTTTTCGGAAATTTCCTACCGGCTTCGCTGGTACGGCTGTTCGTAACATTCAATGCCATTTTCAGTGAATTCCTGAACTTCTCCATCCCCCTCATCATTGTGGGACTGGTCACGATTGCCATTGCCGACATCGGCAAAGGAGCCGGACGGATGCTGGTCGTCACGGCGCTCATTGCTTACGGAGCTACCTTATTCTCCGGCTTTCTCTCCTATTTCACCGGTATGGCGGTATTTCCTTCCCTCATAGAAACCGGGGTGCCGTTAGAAGAAGTCAGTGAGTCTCAAGGCATTCTTCCCTATTTTTCCGTGGGTATCCCGCCCTTGATGAATGTTATGACCGCACTCGTACTTGCCTTCACACTGGGGCTGGGCCTGGCTCATCTGAAAAGTGAGGTACTGAAAAATGCGGCACGCGATTTTCAAGAGATTGTCATCCGCATGATCAGTGCAGTGATATTGCCGCTGCTTCCCATCTATATTTTCGGCATTTTCCTCAACATGACGCACAGTGGACAAGTATTCGGCATCCTGATGGTCTTTATTAAGATTATCGGTGTAATCTTCCTGCTTCACATCTTTCTCCTGGTATTCCAATACAGCATTGCGGCACTGTTTGTCCGCAAGAACCCTCTCAAACTACTGGGACGGATGATGCCTGCCTACTTCACGGCTCTAGGCACTCAATCCAGTGCCGCCACTATCCCTGTAACATTGGAGCAAAGTCGGAAGAACGGCGTCTCTGCCGATATTGCCGGATTCGTCATCCCACTTTGCGCCACCATCCATCTGTCGGGTAGCACATTGAAGATTGTGGCATGCGCCCTGGCACTGATGATAATGCAAGGCATGCCCCATGATTTCCCTCTATTTGCAGGATTCATCTTCATGCTGGGCATCACTATGGTAGCCGCTCCCGGGGTACCGGGAGGCGCCATCATGGCATCACTGGGCATCCTGCAATCCATGCTGGGCTTCGACGAGTCGGCACAAGCGCTGATGATTGCACTATACATAGCGATGGACAGCTTCGGTACTGCCTGCAATGTGACGGGCGACGGGGCAATCGCACTGATTATCGACAAAGTGATGGGAAAGAAATAGTTTATATTTTGCCATCTCGTGGAAAATAACGAATATTGCAGTCCGAAAAGACATAATAACAAGAAGCATACATTATGAAGAAAGCCCTTATCTCCGGCATTACCGGGCAGGACGGCTCGTTCCTTGCCGAATTCCTCCTGCAGAAAGGATATGAAGTGCACGGTATCCTGCGTCGCTCTTCCTCTTTCAACACCGGCCGCATCGAACACCTCTACTTCGATGAGTGGGTACGCGACATGAAACAGAAACGTACCATTAACCTGCACTATGGAGACATGACAGACTCCAGCTCTCTCATCCGTATCATCCAGAGTGTGCAGCCGGACGAAATATATAACCTTGCCGCCCAAAGCCATGTCAAAGTATCCTTCGACGTGCCCGAATATACCGCCGAAACCGATGCCGTAGGCACCCTGCGCATGCTCGAAGCCGTACGCATTCTCGGTATGGAAAAGAAGACACGCATCTACCAGGCCTCCACTTCCGAGCTCTTCGGAAAAGTGCAGGAAGTGCCGCAAAGCGAAACGACCCCGTTCTATCCCCGCAGCCCCTATGGCGTAGCCAAACAGTATGGCTTTTGGATTACAAAGAACTACCGCGAAAGCTATGGCATGTTTGCTGTAAACGGCATACTCTTCAACCACGAGAGCGAACGCCGAGGTGAAACCTTCGTGACAAGAAAAATCACACTGGCGGCTGCCCGCATCGCCCAAGGCTTCCAGGACAAGCTGTATCTGGGCAATCTGGATGCCCGGCGCGACTGGGGATATGCCAAAGACTACATCGAGTGCATGTGGCTCATCCTGCAGCACGACACCCCCGAAGACTTCGTCATTGCCACCGGAGAAATGCATACCGTACGCGAATTTGCGACACTGGCATTCCGGGAGGTAGGCATCACTCTGTGCTGGGAAGGCCAGGGAGTGGATGAGAAGGGTATCGACACACAGACCGGAAAAGTCCTCGTGGAAGTCGACCCCAAATATTTCCGGCCTGCCGAAGTGGAACAATTGCTGGGCGACCCCACCAAAGCAAAAACACTGCTGGGATGGAATCCGAGGCAGACCAGTTTTGAAGAGTTGGTACGCATCATGGCAGAGCACGACATGAAATTTGTGAAGAAACTGTATTTAAGAAGCAAAGAGCTTTGAATGAACTATTAAACTTTCAGACAACAATGTTAGACAAAAATGCCAAAATATATGTAGCAGGCCACCGGGGACTGGTAGGTTCTGCCATCTGGAAAAATCTTGAGGAGAAAGGATACACCAATCTCATCGGCAAGACCCACACAGAACTCGATCTGCTCGACGGAGTTGCCGTACGCCGCTTCTTCGACGAGGAACAGCCCGAATATGTATTCCTTGCCGCCGCCTTTGTGGGTGGCATCATGGCCAACAGTATCTACCGTGCCGACTTCATCTACAAGAACTTGCAGATACAGCAGAACGTCATCGGCGAAAGCTTCCGCCACGGAGTGAAAAAACTTCTCTTTCTGGGCAGCACCTGCATCTATCCCCGTGATGCCGAACAGCCGATGAAAGAAGACGCACTCCTCACTTCTCCGCTGGAATACACGAACGAGCCCTATGCCATCGCCAAAATAGCCGGACTGAAAATGTGCGAAAGCTTCAATCTTCAATACGGTACGAACTACATTGCCGTGATGCCCACCAACCTTTACGGTCCCAACGACAACTTCGACCTGGAACGCAGCCACGTGCTCCCTGCCATGATACGCAAGATACACCTCGCCCACTGCCTGAAACAAGGCGACTGGGATGCCGTACGCCACGACATGAACCTGCGTCCGGTGGAAGGCATCAACGGCGACAGCAGCAAAGAGGACATTCTGAATATCCTCCGGAAATACGGCATCAGCGAAGAAGAAGTGAGATTATGGGGTTCCGGCACCCCCTTGCGCGAATTCCTCTGGAGCGAGGAGATGGCAGATGCCAGCGTCTTCGTCATGGAACACGTCGACTTCAAAGATACCTTCAAGCCGGGCGACAAGGAAATCCGCAACTGTCACATCAATATCGGTACGGGCAAGGAAATCACTATCCGCCAGTTGGCAGAGCTGATTGTCAACACCGTAGGCTATCAGGGCCGGTTGACCTTCGACACTTCCAAACCCGACGGCACCATGCGCAAACTGACCGATCCCGGTAAGTTACATGCATTGGGATGGCATCATAAGATTGATATCGAGGAAGGTGTGCAACGCATGTACCGATGGTACTTGGGAAAGTAATTAGTGACGTCTGATTAGCCATGAATGCCATACGGTACAAGGTGGAAACTGTATTGTTTATATTGCTGATACTTTTATCAGGTATCAGCCCAACCATGAATGCCATGATAGCTCCCGTGACCTATTCCGTTCGCGGCAAAGTCATCGACAGACAGTCCAGACAACCCGTGGCCTACGCCAACGTTTTCGTTACCGGCATCCCCGGGAAAGGGGCATCCACCGATTCACTCGGCACATTCAAGATAGAGCAGGTACCTCCGGGCATCTATAGCCTTGAGGCATCCTGCATAGGATACCAGACTGTTTCCACCCCCGAATATATCGTTTCAGCCTCAACCCCGTTCATCGAGATAGAGATGGAAGAGGATGCCAATCTGCTGAACACAGTAGTGGTGGTGCCTTCCCCCTTCCGGCGAAGTATCGAAAGCCCGGTCAGCATGCGTATCATCGGCTTGCAGGAAATAGAGAAAAGTCCCGGAGCCAACCGGGATGTTTCGCGCATCGTACGCTCCTATCCCGGCGTCTCTTTCTCTCCCATCGGCTATCGCAACGACTTGATTGTTCGGGGCGGTTCTCCTTCCGAAAACCGCTTTTATATGGATGGCATCGAAATCCCCAACATCAACCACTTTGCCACTCAGGGTGCATCCGGAGGACCGGTAAGTATTGTCAATGCCGACCTGATACGCGAGATTACATTTTATACGGGCGCCTTCCCCGCCAACCGCTCCGGAGCCTTGAGTTCCGTCCTCGACTTCCAACTCAAGGACGGAAATCCGGACAAGCAGGCGTTCAAAGCCACCATCGGCGCATCGGAAGTCTCGCTCAGCGGAGCAGGCCATCTGGGGCAGCGCACCACTTATCTGTTCTCCGCACGCCAGTCCTACCTGCAACTTTTGTTCAAGGCTTTGGGACTGCCCTTCCTGCCCAATTTCATTGACGGACAATTCAAAACAAAAACCCGTTTCAACGAGCACAGCGAGCTGACCCTGCTTGGTCTTGCAGGCATTGACAAGATGAAACTGAATACCGATGAAAAAGGAGAAGATGCCGAATATCTGCTCAGCTATCTCCCCACTATCCATCAGGAAACATTCACTCTCGGAGCCTCTTACAGACACTACAATGGAAGGCACGTACAATCCCTTATACTGAGCCATAACTACCTGAACAACCGCAATCTGAAATACCGCAACAACGATGACTCTTCCGAAGACAACCTGACCCTGCGCCTACGCTCCACAGAACAAAAGACCACCCTGCGTTTCGAAAACCAAACGCGCTTGGGAGCATGGACCCTAAAAGAAGGAGCAGAACTGAACAACTCCATCTATACAAACCACAGCAGGCAAAGACTATACGGCAGTCATTCGGGTACGCTTTCCATCTACGAAACCTCACTCGACATCTTCGGCTGGGGGGCTTTCTTCTCTTCCAACTATACCACCGCCGACAAGCGTCTGGCCCTTTCTGCCGGTATCCGTATGGATGGCAACACTTACAACCGAAAGATGCGGCAGCTATGGAAACAGTTCTCCCCACGCCTCTCTGCATCCTACAAACTCTCGGAACAATGGACCCTGAGCGGAAGTACCGGCCTCTACCACCAATTGCCTCCCTACACCGCTTTGGGATATAAAGACAATGAAGGGCAATATCTCAACAAAAACTTGAAGTACATGCAGGTCTTTGAAAGCAGCCTCGGTCTGGACTGGCACCTGCAAGACCGGTTCATGGTTTCTGCAGAAGGTTTCTTCAAGCGTTACAGCCGTATGCCACTTTCCCTCCAAGACAACATTCCGTTGGCATGCAAAGGAAACGATTACGGTGTCACCGGCAACGAAGCACTCGCCCCTACAGCCAGCGGCAGGGCCTACGGACTGGAAACCATGTTCCGCTGGCAGGCATCCGGCAAGTTCAATCTCGTATCCTCCTTCACCTTATACCGCAGCGAATACCGCAACCGTTCAAATGGAGACTTCATTCCATCTGCCTGGGACAACCGTTTCATACTCAACATGAGCGGTACATACAACCTGCCCCGGCGCTGGAGCATAGGAGGCAAGCTAAGCTATATAGGCGGCAGCCCCTACACTCCCTATGATGAAGACAAATCATCACTCGTAGAAGCATGGGATGCCAAAGGACAGCCCTACTACGACTATGCGTACTATAATACCGGGCGGCTTCCCAACTTTGCCCAGTTAGACTTGCGTGTGGACAAGTCCTTCTACTTCCATCACTGCATGATAGGAATCTATCTGGACATACAGAATATCACCGGCAACAAACTGAAGCAGCCGGATGTGATAATGAGTACGGGCATCATCGAAAATCCGTCTGCTCCTGTTGCCGAACAGCGCTATAAAATGAAATACCTCAAGCAGGAAAGCGGCACTATCCTGCCTACTTTAGGTATAACTGTCGAGTTTTAGCAAATAGCCGCCATAAAAACTATTTTCCCTATAAAAGTTTGCTTTCTATATATAAACCCTTATATTTGCACAATTTTCAACCAAATGTGCAATTAATATCATGGAACAAAGTTTTATCGCCTATATAGAGAATAGCATAAAGGAAAATTGGGATTTAGACGCTCTGACCGACTATAAGGGAGCAACCCTACAATATAAGGACGTAGCCCGCAAAATAGAAAAGCTGCATATCATTTTCGAGGCAAGCGGCATCAAGAAAGGCGATAAGATTGCCGTCTGTGGCCGCAACAGTTCCCACTGGGGCGTAACGTTCCTCGCAACATTGACCTACGGTGCGGTAATCGTCCCCATCCTTCACGAGTTCAAGGCAGACAATGTACACAACATCGTGAACCATTCCGAAGCCAAACTGCTTTTCGTAGGCGACCAGGTTTGGGAAAACCTCAACGAAAGTGCCATGCCGCTGCTGGAGGGCATCATGATGATGGCAGACTTCTACATTCTTGTCTCCCGCAGCGAAAAGTTGGACTATGCCCGCGAACATCTCAACGAAATGTTCGGTAAGAAATACCCCAAGAACTTCCGCAAGGAGCATGTCAGTTATCACAAGGACCAGCCCGACGAACTGGCGGTCATCAACTATACATCCGGCACCACCAGTTACTCCAAAGGAGTGATGCTGCCCTACCGCAGCCTTTGGTCAAACACCACTTTTGCTTTCGAAGTATTGCCGCTGAAAGCCGGTGACAAGATTGTCTCCATGCTGCCAATGGCACATATGTACGGACTTGCATTCGAGTTTCTGTATGAATTCGCCGTAGGTTGCCACATATTCTTCCTCACTCGTATGCCCAGCCCCAAAATCATTTTCCAGGCTTTCACCGAAGTGAAGCCTAACCTGATTGTGGCTGTTCCGCTCATTATCGAAAAGATTATAAAGAAGAGCGTACTGCCCAAGCTGGAAACTCCCGCCATGAAGCTGTTGCTGAAAGTACCCATCATTAACGACAAGATAAAAGCGACCGTACGCGACCAGATGATTCAAGCCTTTGGCGGAAACTTTACAGAAATCATTGTAGGAGGAGCTGCCTTCAACCAGGAAGTGGAGCAGTTCTTAAAGATGATAGATTTCCCCTATACGGTAGGCTATGGAATGACGGAATGCGGCCCCATCATCTGTTACGAGGATTGGACCCGCTTCAAACCCGGTTCTTGCGGAAAGGCCGCACCGCGTATGGAGGTGAAAATCCTATCATCCGATCCCGAAAACATTCCGGGAGAGATTGTCTGCCGTGGTCCCAATGTCATGCTGGGTTACTACAAGAACGATGAAGCCACCGTGCAGGTACTCGACAAAGACGGCTGGCTGCACACCGGAGACCTTGCCCTGATGGATGCCGAAGGCAACGTTAGCATCAAGGGACGCAGCAAGAACATGCTCCTCGGCCCGAGCGGTCAGAATATCTACCCGGAAGAGATAGAAGACAAACTGAACAATATGCCGTACGTAGCCGAAAGCATCATCGTACAGCAGAACGAGAAACTGGTAGGTCTGGTTTATCCCGACTTCGATGATGCCTTTGCCCATGGGCTGAACAATGACGACATCGAACGCGTCATGGAGGAAAACCGTGTGGCACTGAATGCAGAACTGCCCGCATACAGCCAGATATTCAAAATGAAAATCTATCCTGAAGAATTTGAAAAAACGCCGAAGAAATCTATCAAGCGCTTCTTGTATCAGGAGGCCAAAGGATAAAGCCAATAGGGTTCAAACAATATGAAACAACTTCTTTTATTCTTCTTTACATCCCTGCTCATTGCAGGGACAACTCTTGCCCAAGAACATAATCCGGGCAGCGTACAGCCGGACACGATTCAGAAATCCTCCGAAAATACTTTCCGGAAACAACGCTCTCCACAAACAGACCATGGCCCGGTAGGTATCAATATCTCCTTATGGAAAAACATCTCCACACAGCGGACTGACACCGTAGGAAGCACCTGCTTCAATCTGGGTGTGTTCTCCTCCATGAACCGTCTGAATGGCCTCGGCATGAATATTCTTGGCAGTGTAACCGGCAGGGATGTGAACGGTGTACAGATGGCAGGTCTGTCAAATATGGTGGGGGGAAGCATGCGAGGCATGCAGATAGCAGGAATTACCAACATCAATGGCAACAACCTTATCGGAGTATCCGTTTCGGGACTGGTAGGCATCACCGGAAACCATGCGCAAGGTGTCATCATTTCCGGTCTGGCAAACATCAGTGGGGACTATAATCGTGGCGCCTCCATAGGCGGCTTGTTGAATATCAGCGGAGAAGGTGCTTCCGGCATACACTTTGCCGGACTCGCCAATATTTCCGGCGGAAATTTCAAAGGATTTTCAGGGGCCAGCCTGTTAAGTGTAATCGGTGAAGACTTGAATGGCATGCAGATGTCCGCCCTTGCCAACATCACCGCCGGAGATATGACCGGTGTTCAGGTTTCCGGCCTGGGCAATGTGGTGGGTGGTACAGCCCGGGGATTACAAATAGGCGCTGCCAATATGGCTATACGCGCCAAAGGGCTTCAAATAGGTCTATTCAACTACTACAAAGAGAAATTAGACGGTTTCCAGTTGGGATTAGTCAATGCCAATCCCCAAACAAAAGTTCAACTGATGTTTTTCGGTGGTAATGCCACCAAGCTGAATGTAGGTGCCCGTTTCAAGAACCGGCTCTTCTATACCATCCTCGGCGGCGGCACCCATTATCTGGATTTCGGCGACAAGTTTTCCGCTTCCCTCTTCTACCGTGCCGGTCTTGAACTACCGCTCTACAAACAGCTGTTTATCAGCGGAGATCTGGGATACCAACATATAGAAACCTTCAAGAACAAGGACTACGGCATTCCGGCACGTCTCTATGCCCTCCAGGCACGTGTCAATCTGGAATACCACCTGACCGACCGCTTCGGCATATTCCTCACCGGCGGTTATGGCGGCAGCCGCTACTACACCCAAGGGAAAACCTATGACAAAGGCATCATTGTAGAGGGCGGAGTGACGATACTGAAATTATAAATTATTGTTTCTCCTTAATCAGCCCCGTCCTATACGCCACCAGCAGTTTCATCAAATCCTGAATCTGCGTAACGAGTTCACTTCCTTTGTCCGTATCCTTCACCATCATACGCTGCGAATTGAATTCGACAACCAGGGTTGTAGACTTGATGTCTTGCCCTTCTTCAATGGCTTTCTGACGGCTCTGGAACGGTTCATGCTGCACCAGTTGCAAGCCATGGGAATGATATACCAGCGTATATCCCGCAATTCCCGTTTCCGGCTGATAGGCTTTTGAAAAACCACCGTCAATCACCAGCAGCTTACCATCCGCTTTGATGGGTTTCTCACCTTTAATGGTCTTTACCGGTACATGTCCGTTGATGATATGCGAATGTGGCCCCGGCTTCACGCCGAACTCTTCAAGAATGCGGTCACACACCTCAGCCTCGTTGCGCAAAGCATAGTAATGCCCTTTCGTCTCCTTATGCAATGTTTTGTCGGCCACAAAATAGCGTTCAAAGGTAGCCATCTTGTCTTTATCGAAGGAAGGGGCATCCGGTCCGCACCACATGTACCAGACATAATCCAGTGCAAACTGTTTCTCGTCCGAACCGTCCTCGTCAAAGTAAGCGGTACGTATCAGCTGGTCGGTCTTTTTCAGCAACTTACGTCCCCAGTATTCCTTTTGGCCGATGCGGACATGTTTAAAACTGCCGTCCGCATTCAGAGGCACGGAAGCATGATAAAGCAGGTTACTGTTGCACACCAGATACATGCCGCCATACGTAAACAAGCAGCGCATGTGCTTCTTCATCTTCTCGCTGTTCATGAAAGAAGAATGAATCCGGTGCATCAGTTCGCGCTCTTCGTCCGACAGACGATACGGGTCCGCCGGGTCTACGGTGGGGAAATTCACATCGCGCAACGGATATTCCTTGCCTTCGTATACAAACACACCACGCTCGAAATCCACCAGATGCAGCAGTTTCCGGTTCTCCATACCGAACTCAGGACGGCGGCTGATGATTTCCGCCTCCAGTTTCAACTGGATAACCGTAATCGCCTTGTGCATCTGTGTAATCAGCCGCAAGGTCTTCTCATTGTATTCCGCATCGGCAAAGTTCATTTTCGGCGCAAAGATGGTGCAAGGGTCATCCGCATAGGTATCCATGGCAAACGTTGCAAGCGGCAACAGATTGATGCCATAACCATCCTCCAGCGTTGCTAAATTGGCATAGCGCATCGACATACGGATTACGTTGGCTATACAAGCATCATTACCCGATGCGGCACCCATCCACAGAATATCGTGGTTACCCCATTGGATGTCGAAATTATGATAATCACAGAGAGTATCCATGATAATATGCGCACCCGGTCCGCGGTCGTATATATCGCCCACGATATGCAGCGAGTCGATGGTCAAGCGCTGGATAAGGTTGCACATCGCCACAATAAAATCATCCGCACGCTTCGTAGAGATAATGGTACTGATTATGACATTGATATAGGCATGTTTGTTAGGTTCGATGCTCGATTCGTGCAACAGCTCTTGAATGATATACGAGAACTCTGCTGGAAGTGCCTTGCGTACTTTCGAACGGGTATATTTGGACGAAACGTTCTGGCATACTTTTACCAACTGGTTCAGTGTTATCAAATACCAGTCATCCAGGTCCGTTTCCTGCTCCTTGATAAGTTGCAGCTTCTCTTCCGGATAATAAATTAACGTACAGATTTCCTTCTTCTCACTTTCGCGCAGCGTATGCCCGAATATTTCGTTCACCTTACGTTTCACTGCCCCCGATGCATTCTTCAGCACATGCTGAAAAGCCTCATACTCGCCATGAATATCCGTCAGAAAATGCTCTGTACCTTTCGGCAGATTTAGAATAGCCTCCAGATTGATGATTTCCGTACTGGCATCAGCAATGGTAGGAAAACTGCGTGATAATAATTGCAAATAACGCAAGTCATTGACAATACTTTCCGGAGTTATATTTCCCATAGTTATTTAATTGAATAATTGATAGTTGATAATTAATAGTGCCCTCCATTATCCATTAATGAAGAACATGAGCAGCACTTGGGCTATGATTACCCGTAGAAACATACACAGCGGATAGACCGTAGCGTACGCTACAGACGGATTGTCTCCCGGGATGGTGTCGTTGGCGTAGTTCAGCGCCATGGGGTTTGCCATGCTTCCGCACAGCATACCTGCCATTGTTCCGAAATCTATCTTCAGCCACTTGAAGGTAACGATACCCATAATCAATACCGGAACCACAGTCAGCGCAAAACCTATGGCAATCCATAACAGTCCTTCCGGCCGGAATACCGTATCGAAGAAATGGGCACCCGCATCCAGTCCCAGGCAAGCCAGATAAAGAGACAACCCCAATGCGCGGAGCATCAGGTTCGCACTGCGCGTAGTATAAGTCACCATGTGCATCCTCGGACCGAATGTCCCGATAAGAATACCTACGATGATAGGACCTCCTGCCAATCCGAGCCGTACGGGAGCGCTGATGCCGGGAATGGAAATAGGAATAGCTCCCAAAGCCAGACCGATGACAATGCCGATAAATACCGCCACCAGGTTCGGTTCCTTCAGGCTTTTCACTGCATTGCCCAGCACCTTCTCCACATTTTGTATGGCAGCGGCTTCGCCCACTACGGTCAGGCGGTCACCCAATTGCAAGGTCAGTTCCGCTGTGGCCAACAACTGCACGCCGCTACGATAAACCCGGCTGATATTGATACCGTAATGATTACGCAGATGGAGAGAGCCCAGCTTCTTGCCGTTCAGCTCCGGACGTGTCACCACGATACGTTGCGAAATCAGCTGGCTGTCAATGGCATTCCAGTCTATATCTTCCTTGTTCCAGTCGGTATGCTCCTGCTCGCCGAAGAGCACGGTCAGTGCCGGTGTATTTTTCTCCGAGGTAATCACCAGCAGGCGGTCACCTTCCTTTATAATCTTTTCCGAAGTAGGAATACTCACATTCCCATCCCGCCACAAGCGGGAAATCACGAACTTCGGATAGCTGTTCAGCCCGCCTATTTCCTTGATACTCTTGTTGAAGATGGCAGGATTGTGCACCTGGAACGCAACAATGTAAGGCTTGTTCACGTCATCCTTCTCTTTCAATTCCAGGTCTTCCTTATGCGCCAGCGTCTTACGGATGAACAGTACGGCCAGAATGACCCCTACCACCCCCAGCGGATATGCCACCGCACACCCCAAAGCAGGGGTACTGGACTCCAATCCCATCTGTTTCAATGTCTGCTGTGCCGCACCGAGTGCCGGTGTGTTTGTCGTGGCACCGCAAAGTATACCCACCATATCCGGCAGGGATACTCCCAACCCATAGCTGCCCACTACAGTCAGCAGGGTGCCGATGAGCACTACACCCGTGGCGAGCATATTCAGCTGTACCCCTCCTTTACGGAAAGAACTGAAAAAGCCCGGTCCCACCTGCAAGCCCAAGGCATACACAAATATCACCAGCCCGAAGCTTTCCGCATAATTCAGCATCTGCGGGTCTATGGACAACCCGAAATGCCCGGCAATGATGCCGGCAAAGAATACAAACGTCACTCCCAATGAAATGCCGCAAACATGTATCTTTCCCAATCCCAATCCGATAGCGGAAATCAACGAGAGTACCACAACCGCCTGCAAGGCGGAGTGTTCAACGAATAAACTATATAGCCAGTCCAATGTGCATTCTATTTTACAGTTTCAAGCTGCAAAGATAGTGCAAACCTAATGCAAAATAAAACGAACCCGTCTATTTTTTATGCGGCAGCACTTCTAAAAAAGAGATACGATACAATAAATCCCTGCTGCCAGCAAAGCACTGACGGGGATAGTCAGCACCCAGGCGGTCATCAGACTCTTCGTAACTCCCCAGCGTACGGCCGAAAGCCGCTTCGTGGCCCCTACCCCGATAATGGCTCCTGTAATGGTGTGTGTCGTACTCACCGGAATCTTCAGATACTCCGTCAGATAGAGCGTAAACGCACCGGCAGTTTCCGCAACCACCCCTTCCAGCGGTGTTACCTTCGTAATTTTGGTTCCCATGGTCTTCACAATCTTCCACCCACCGGACATAGTACCGAGTGAAATGGCCGTAAAACAAGAGAATGCCACCCAGTCCGGCAGGTCATCAATACTGTTTATCCCCATTCCCAATCCTTCCGAATGTCCGGCTATCATGGCCGCAGCAATGATACCCATTACCTTCTGTGAATCATTCAGACCGTGCCCGATGCTGAACAAAGCCGAAGACACCAGCTGCAGTTTCTTGAACCACAACTCGGCCGTATGAGGATGCGCCCTGCGGCAAATATACAAAACCAACAACGTAAAACCGAATGCCACCACCATACCAATCAAGGGAGCCAGAAAAATGAATGCCGCAATCTTCAGAATGATACTCAGCTGGATGGCCTCAAAACCGTGTGCCATGATGGCAGCTCCGGCAAAACCTCCGATAAGCGTGTGCGAAGAAGAGGAAGGAATCCCCTTCCACCAAGTAAACAGATTCCAGGCAATGGCTGCAATCACACCGGCCAGAATAATAGGCAAAGTAATGTAAGGCTCCATCACCGTTTTCGATACGGTGTTGGCAATGCCGAAACCGCCGATGACACACTTGGCGATAAAAAAGGCCACAAAATTGAAGAAAGCCGCCCATATCACCGCCTGAAACGGTGTAAGCACTTTGGTAGACACAATGGTGGCAATAGAATTGGCCGCATCATGAAAACCGTTGATATAATCGAATATCAGAGCCAGCACAATGATAATCACTAATAGTTCCATACGTCCGTCCGTTTATGCGTATTTCACAATCAGGCTCCTCAAAATCTTGCCCACGTGTTCGGCTGCATCCGTCGTTTTCTCCAGCTCATACATAATCTCCTTGATTTTGATGAGTTCAATGCAGTCCTTCTCTTCTTCAAAAAGCCTGGTGATGAAGAATTCATAGACATCATCCGCCCGGTTTTCTATGTCATGCATTTGGTTGCAGTATGCGCGCAGCTTATCCGGACTCTTGCGGAATGCTTCCAGTTCATCCATGGCCTGGTCAATGAGGGCCGCTTCCTGTTGGACCATATGTCCCAGCTCTTTCCCCTTGTCCGAAATAGGATGCGGTTTATAGATAGTGATACGCTTGGCACAGCTGTTTATTCCATCAATCACATCATCCATGCCCGAAGCCAGGTCGTGGATATCCTCCCGGTCAAAAGGAGTAATGAAAGTAGTGCCCAGTTCATCCAGAATCAGATTGGTCAGCTTATCGCCCTCGCGCTCCAAATCTTTGATTCGTTTATAATCTTCCGCCCTCTTCTCAGGCGAGTCATGGCCCAATATTTCTATCAACAGAGCCGACGAGGACAATAAAATCTCAGACAATTGCTTCAGCAAAGGAAAGAATTTCGGTTCTTTCGGTGTGAACCGGCTAAAAAAAGAATTCTTCATAACGGATAAAAATGTACTAAGTATATTAATTTATTTTTGTTTTCATTGTTTCAGTCTTGCACGCAGCACTTCTACCACGGCCGGCAGTATGGAAATCATAATAATGACCACAATCAGCAGAAACAATATGACATACGCCCACATATGATATTCCTGCACTATATCAATCATATACTGATCAATATGGAGAATAAAATCCAATAGAAATTCCATTATATATTGATTATCAGTACTTAAAAATAGAGAAAAACTCGGCATGGGGAGACGGGAAATCTCTCCGGCTCCCGAAAGAGAGGGGGAAAAGCACTAAATAAGAATACGCCTCAGCGTATATACATAATATCTATATGAAATCTTATGAGGATGGAAAGTAAAAGGGAAAGAAGTTGTCTTTTCTTCCGGAAGCAGAGTTTTCAGGGTTCTCGCGACCTTGACAGCAATGAAGTCAGGATTAAGCCTCAATAATTTCGAGCAAGAGACATGCCGCAATGAGAAGGTATTTCCTATGCAACCGGCATCTGCCAGGCAATTGTAATTCGCGTCCTCCCCTTTTCCCTGGCATTGTCTGCCATCTGCCCCCGACAAGTTGTACCGGGTTCCGGAGAAATAATGCACATCCGCGGTAGGGAGTGTCTTACATCCCTCCATATCATCAGAAACGGAAGTGAACTTCGATATGAGGAACAACCCTAACAAGGTATAGAATATACATTTCGCCATAGCGGGTGCAAATATAGAAACTATTTTCGGATTACAACAGAAAAATAAAAAACAAAAAGCGGTCAACCGTTTCATCAGTCAACCGCTTTCTTGTTTTTGTAGTGGGTACGAGAATCGAACTCGTATACCATGCGTGAGAGGCATGTATCCTAACCGTTAGATGAACCCACCCTCGCATTTGTCTTGTACACCCTCAGGGATTCGAACCCTGGACCCACTGATTAAGAGTCAGTTGCTCTACCAACTGAGCTAAGAGTGCATCTGGCGGAAGCTGGGGGATTCGAACCCCCGGTACGGTTACCCGTACGTCAGTTTAGCAAACTGGTGGTTTCAGCCACTCACCCAAACTTCCTTTTTATAACCAGCATTCTTTTCAAATGCGGTGCAAATGTAGGGCAAACTTTTGGACTGTGCAAATCTTTCCTACATATTTTTTTCACCGTTTTCATGCAATTTGAGATAACACGTTAACACTCAAACCCTAAAACAAGAAAAAAAATTTGATACATATCAAACCGTCCTTTTCAACCTTTCCTTATCTTTGCGCGATTTTTAAAGTATAGTGCACATACACGGACAATGATACAACAAGAAAGCCTGAAAAAGCGGCTTGCCAAGCTGGCCGCCCCCATCTTTATAGAGACACTTCTCATCATGATGCTCGGTGCGGTGGACACCATCATGCTGAGCCGCCACTCGGACAACAGTGTTGCCGCCGTAGGGGTAGTCAACCAGATTATCATGCTCACTTTCCTCGTTTTCGAAGTCATCAATCTCGGAACGTCCGTTCTGTGTTCCCAGTATCTCGGTGCGAAACTACACAAGAAAGTAGTGCAAGTGGTCGGCGTATCCATCCTCGTCAACCTGGCGGTAGGTATCACGGTCAGCCTGGTACTGTTCTCCTGCGCCCGTCCCATCCTCCGGCTGATGGGCCTCACCGCCGAATTGATGCAGGACGGCACGGACTATATGCGTATCGTAGGCGCTTTCGCCTTCTTCCAGGCATTATCCCTCACTCTCTCCGCCTCCCTGCGCAGCGCCAACAAAGCCATCTACCCGATGATGGTCACCGTTGTGGTCAACATCCTCAACATTATCGGCAACTACTCCCTCATCTTCGGCCGCTTCGGCTTTCCGGAACTGGGCGTAGAAGGCGCCGCCATCTCTACAGCCTTCAGCCGGGGCGTCTCCATGATTATCCTGTTCCTCATACTGTTCCGCAAGCACATCCACCGTTTCCCAGTGGCATACTTCCGCCCTTTCCCATGGATAGAACTAAAGAATCTGATGAAGGTAGGCCTGCCCTCCGCCGGCGAACAATTGTCGTACAGCTCGTCGCAAGTCGTCATCACCTACTTCATCAACATGCTGGGAGTGGAAGCGCTCGCCACCCGTACCTATTGTGTCAACATCATCATGTTCGCTTATCTGTTCAGCATCTCCATGGCCCAGGGCGGCGCCATCTGTATCGGGCATCTGATAGGCGAGAAGAAACCTCACGCAGCCTTCCTTATGGGAAAATACGTCATGAAGAAATCCGTCATGATAACCGTCATGCTGTCCTGCATCCTCGCCCTTTCGGGGCATGCCATCTTTGGCTGGCTCACTTCCAATCCCGACATCATACGCATGGGGGCCACCATCCTTATTATAGATATCCTCCTCGAAATTGGACGCCCCATCAACATTTTCGCCACCAACGCCCTTCGTGCAGCAGGCGACGTCAACTATCCTTTCTATGTAGGCCTGGTAGTGCAGTGGAGCGTGGCTGTAGGAGCGGGCTACCTTTTCGGAATCCCCCTCGGATGGGGCATCTGCGGCATGTGGGTAGCCTTCCTATTGGACGAGAATATCCGTGGATTCATTTTCGTCCGCCGTTGGTATGGCATGAAATGGGTAAACAAAAGCTTCATCCGAAATTGTTTTTAATTCCAAAAGTCCTATCTTTGCTCCCCGAAAGCAGAAGCGGACCGAACTTTACCGGTCTTGCTTACCGAACAAATAAATCATGGTCTTATGGATGCATTATTGAAAGAAACCGTAGACACCACTGTCAATTCCCGTTATCCGAGTATGGCTCCCGAAGGAAGAAAGCTGATAGAGAAAATCCTCATCCGCAAGGAAGTCGAGAAAGGCGCATTGTTACTCAATGAAGGGCAGGTAAGCCATAATATCGTACTTGTAGGAAAAGGTATGCTGCGCCAATTCTATTATAAGAATGGCAAAGACGTCACCGAGCACTTTTCCAATGAAGGCTGCATCATCATCTGCATCGAAAGTACTCTGAAGCAGGAACCCACCCATCTCATGATTGAGGCGCTTGAGCCGAGCGTCGTATATCTGTTGCCGTACAACAAGCTGTTGACGCTCACCGAAATTTCATGGGAAATAAATATGTTCTACCGAAAGATTCTGGAATATTCCCTGATTGTCTCACAAATAAAGGCTGATTCCTGGCGATTTGAGACTGCACGCGAACGCTACACCCAACTCATGGAACAACAGCCCGAGGTCATCAAGCGGGCTCCTTTGTCGCATATTGCGTCCTATCTGCTGATGACCCCCGAAACACTGAGCCGGGTACGTTCGGGCATACTGTAACCCTCCTCCTGTCTGCCCGAAGGCCACATATCTGAGTTTTATACGGAAACCCCTCTTTTCTTCCTGAAGAAAAGTTCCACCGGGACGAAATCTTTTCAGTCCCGGAAGCGTTTATATGCAATTCTAAAACTTAAAATTCAGATTATGACTTCTATATATACATTTACAAGTTCACTGATACGAAGCATAAGGCAAACCGGACGCTATAGCACCTCCGGCATATACACCAGTACACTGAACAGTTTTCTCCGCTTCACCGGCAACCGTTCCATCACCTTTGAAGAGCTTACCCCCAACCTCATCAAGCAATACGAAGACCGGTTGCTCGGCGAAGGGCGGCGCCACAGGCGGTCAAGGATAATTTTCTCCACAGTCTGAAACCAATAAAAGCTATTCATTTATGACCATAGCCGTTGATTTTGACGGTACCATTGTAGAACACCGCTACCCCCGGATAGGAGAAGAAATTCCCTTTGCCACCGCTACGCTGAAGATGCTGATAAACGAGCGTCACCGGCTGATTTTATGGTCGGTACGTGAAGGGAAGCTCCTGGAGGAAGCTGTGGAATGGTGCAGGGAACGGGGTGTGGAATTCTATGCCGTCAACCGGGACTATCCGGAAGAAGACATCGCACACACCGGTTTTTCACGCAAAGTAAAAGCCGATCTCTTTATCGATGACCGCAACCTGGGCGGACTGCCTGACTGGGGAAGCATTTACCGCATGATACATGACCGACTGACCTACGAAGAACTGTTTCGCGAAAACAGTGAACCGGTCCGGCAGAAAAAGAAAGGCTTTTGGGCACGTTTGAAAAAATAATATCCAAAGGAGATTTTTGACTTATGTCAATTCATAACCCGTAAAAACCTTCTAATTTTGTACTCGAAATAGAGAAAGATTAGTTTTTGTAAGAGTAAAGAGATTAGTTTTTAGGGTGCACTTAAAAAATAGGCAATATCCACAACGGTTATTGCCTATTTTTATATATAGCCGGAAGCCAAGTATATCAATACAAACTTCCCTGACCGACTTCCTTAAAGAGCTTCGCCAACTTCTCCACCACCGGCTTCATATAACGTTCTCCTTTCTCGGCAGAAGCTTTTTTGGGGTTCCCTACCCCGCTGTCGACTGTAGCCTTATCCCAATGGCGGGGAGCCCAGCCAACCTTTTCATTCAAGGAAGGAATGGCAAACGGGTGGGATTCTCCGTCACCGGCCTCAGCCAGATTCACCAGCTCGGGATGGTAATGCATCATGACGGAAGTCTCAGACTCGCCGGCATGGTCGTCGACAGCAGCCTCAAAGTAGTCTTTGGGAGAGACGATGCTGAACCAGTCGGCAGCGATAATCAGAAAATCGGGATATACAAACGCCAGGTCACGAATCATTCCCTTGAAGTTGTTGCCGCCATGACCGCTGAGAATAATCAGCTTGCGCATGCCTTGTGCATAGAGGGAGGCAACTATGTCTTCCAAAATGGCCTGCTGGGTGGAGTAGCGCGTATGAATGCAGAACGGAAGTTCGCGCTGCCCCGGATTGTGTGCACCGAAAGGTACGGGAGGCATCACCATGCAGCGTACACCGGAATTCTGCAAAGCCAGCGCAGCCGCGTCTACAGCAATGTCATGCGGCAAAATACAATCAGTGAGATAAGGCAGATGCAGATTATGGGGCTCCGTAGCTCCCCACGGCAAGATGACAACGTCATACTTCACTCCTTTCACCTTTCCATAGCAGGAAACAGTAAGGTCAATTTCTCTTTTTTCCATGATAGTTTATTTTGGGGGTAAATCTTTACCGCAAAAATAAACATTATTCCGTCACATTGAACCTATTGCCGGCGATATTCTTTAGGTGACATGCCAGTGTGATGCTTGAAATACTTACCAAAGAAGGACTGGTTGGCAAAATGCAGCTCGTCCGCAATTTCCTGAATGCTCATTTCGGAAGACTTCAACAAGGCTTTGGCTTCCAAAACTACAAGACTATCAATCCATTCGCCTGCCGTCTTTCCACTGATTTCTTTCACTACGGTGGAGAGGTGCTTGGCGGTGAGAAACATCTTATCGGCATAATAAGACACACTTCGCTCTTCTTTATAAGACTCTGAAACGGCACGGATAAAGCGCTCGAACAAGTCTTCCTTCCTGCTTTTGGGAATGCGTTCCTGAACGACATGTCCTTGATAAATGTTATATATCTCATAAAAAAGGGCCAACAGCAGCCCCTGAGTGATTTCCTTACGAAAAGGGTTGTCTTTCAGCTTCACCTTGCTCCAAAGAAAAGAGTGATACTCCTGAAATGATTGGGATTCCTCCGGAGTGATGTGGACAAAAGGCCGTTCCTTAATCATAAAGAACATAGGGAAAAGCTGCTGCATGGTAGGTATCACCATATCCATAAAGTCCTTTGAAACAGCAATGAAAAGTCCGGAAAAATCTTCGGAGCGTTCCCGTTGCAGAACAATCTGGTCGGGAAGAATAATGCCCAACATACCTTCCCGCATTTCACATTGCTGCAGGTTGAGTTCCAGTTTGCACCACCCTTTCAAACAGACAGTCAGGCAAGCAGCATTCAAACGGGTGGGATAAGAGCTCAAAGGCATATCCTTGATGTCATTAAAAATAGCAAAATCATTGCCGATGAAATCAATCATCGGCAAATGATGTATCTGGGAAATGTCTACATTCCGTATTCTCTTAGTATCCATGGTTTTTGTGCTTTGGCGACAAATGTAGGACTATTTTGCGGAATTTAGCTCTAAAAATTCTTAAATGGAAACTTTTAGTTCATTATCTTGAAACCGATAAAAAAGGTTCTCGGCTGCGTCGGTCCGTAGAAATAACCCGCATCGCGGAATTCCCCTTTATCCAGGTCTTTCTGGAAACTGTTAAAGATATTCTGTACACCCGTATTCAACTGAAGCTTGATATGGTCGTGAAGCACAAACGTATAGTTCAACTTCACATTCAGATCCAGAAATTGGGGAGTATGCTCCATGCGGTCTGAAGTGATATTACAGAAGGCACCCTCGGGAGCATCTTCCGGTGCGTAGTGCGGAACAATCATCTTTCCCGTATAAGTGCCGGAAAGAGAGAAATCAAAATTCTTTACCGGTGCGGAAGAGAAAGTGAAGTACCCGTAATAATCCGGTGTACGGGGCATGCGCTTAGTGGTAAGGTCTTTTCCGTCCACCTTTGTCCAAGCTTCCTCATGGGTATAGCGGCTGCGCTGTGCCGTAAATCCGAGTTGGAACTGCGCCTCCTTACCATGGGCAATCCTCGCATCCAGATTGGCACCATATACACGTGCACCGTTTCCGTTGCGGCGCTCCTTAATAACATCCCCTACTTCGTTCTTGCCGATATCTTCGAGCACAAAGACATGGCGCAGGTCTGTATAGAAACCTTCCACCAGAATGTTTGCCTGCCAGTGCCCCAAATGGGCAGTCCAGTCTACCGAACCGCTGTAACTGTTGGAACGCTCTTCACGCAGATTGTCGGACAGTTTGATTTGGACACCCTTACCGCCTACTGCCGTTACGTGCAAGTCCTCATCGTATGCCTGCGGAGCACGGAAACCGGTAGAATAAGTCAAGCGTGCCTGAAAATCATCTGTCGGCTTGTAGAGCAGGTTGACGCGAGGACTGAAAATAAGCTTGTCAATCAGGTTGTGCTTGTCCAGACGGGCGCCGACCAACATGGTCAGTACATTCATTTTCCACTCATTCTGCACGAAAGCACTGGCAATGCGGACATCCTGCTCCATGTCACGATGATAGCCGGTCATAATGTCATGCAGGGAGTTGTTCTGATATTCCAGTCCGCCGGTGAAGGTAGCGGGAGCAAAGAAACAGTTGTCCATATTGCCTACATACATGCCACCGGCAACCCAAGTCAAGTCTTTCGTCTTGCCGTAGGCATTCATGTCCTTTTGGGCACCATAGTAACTGTTGCGATCGGTGTGCTGGATGGAGGTGTAAGCTGAAATCTTATGCTTGTACTCTTTCCAGAATAAATCGTAGCTCACGCCTCCGCTATTGATGATATGCTTGGTCTGCTCGGTAATGTCCGTCTCATGCGGCTGCAAATCAAATTTATTACCTCCGCGACGAAGTTCGTTAGTAGTATGGTATTCCAGATTGATGCGGCTGAAATGCGTAGGACGGTAATAGGCACGGAAACCGAAGGTATTCATGTTCAGCTTGCCCAGCTCGGAAAAGCCATCGCCATCGCGGTCGTAGGGGTTACGGTTGCGGTAACTCTCATAAAGGGCAATGCCGTAGGAGTTATCTTTGGCAACCAGCGATACATTGCCACCCATATATTGCTCCCAGGACTTGCCGTCCATATTGGAGAACATACTCGATACCTGGAAGGAATTGTTGATGGGATCTTTGGTTATGATGTTGATGGTGCCTCCCACAGCATTAGCTCCAAACAAGGCAGAGCCTCCGCCACGCACCACTTCTACCCGTTCAATCATGTTCACGGGGATTTGCTCCAATCCGTACACACCGCTCAATGCACTGATGATGGGACGGCTGTTTATCAATATCTGCGAATACGGACCTTCCAAGCCATTGATGCGCACCTGGGGGAAACCACAGTTCTGGCAGTTGTTCTCCACACGCAAGCCCGACTGGTAGTTCAGTGTCTTGGCAAGGTCGGTGGAGTTGACCATCTCGAACAATTTGGTACTCATCACATTCACGACTACCGGAGCTGCCTTGCGGCTTACCTCGTTGCGGTTGGCAGATACCACCACTTCATCGGTCATAAAACTCTCCTCTTCCATCGGGAAATGTATGACGGCAGTAAAGTCCTTGCTCACCGTCACTTCCTTCTCTTGGGTCTTATAGCCCACGGCAGACACACGGAGCTTGTATTTTCCCGCCGGAAGCTTGCGGAACTCAAATTGTCCTTCTTCATTGGAAACCGTTCCCTGACCGCTGCCGATAATCAAAACCGTGGCATACGGTATATTTTCCTCCGTACCTTTCACTATCACATGGCCGGAAATCATATTGCCTTCCTTTATAGGATTTACGGCAAAAGCTACGCTGGCACTTACCACTGCAAGTACCAACGCCAAAATGTATTGTTTCATCAAATTAGCGCTCTAAATAAAAAAATAATTCAAGTCTGAAAAAAGATAATAATCCGACATACCGCACTTCTTTCACTGAAATACCGGACATTCGAGACTAAAACACCTGGTATCTACATGCAAAAAATCCAGGCGTTTTTAAACCTAATGACTATGAAAAAAGAGCGGGAGGAGCGCGAAGGGAAAGAGTACGTATAACTTCCCCCTTTACAGTAGGCGTTGCCGGTTTGGCTCTGAGCATGGACAGCAAAGGACGCATCGGGTGCTGAACCTCATACACATCCACCCCGGAAGAGTGGAATACCGACAGATGCCCGATAACCAGAAGGGAAGTCTGAGAGTGAGAGTGTGTGCCATGAAAAGGGTGCGAGTGCGTTATCATCACCCCATTCACATAATGGACGTGAGTGAACGCAGTGATACTTGCCTGGTACATGATAAACAGTACCAGCAAGCTCAATGCACCTATAATTTTTTTCTTCTGCTTCACGTCCAAAAACTTATACTATAGATTTTGAGCCGCAAAGATAGTGAATTATTCTTTAACTTTGCCAAACAAGAACTCATAATCACGCTTGGAAGCCGGAGCCGCCCACTCTTCGGGAATAAACTTCCACTGATTCAGCGCACGCGGTTCAATCACCTTCTTCTGCTCAATGTACTGCATCAGATAATAGCGTAAGTCCTTATCCGTAGAGTGGATGATGCGCTCCTTCAATTCATCCTGCGAGATGCCGGCCCCCTTTGTCAGCAATTCGCCGCCACCGTTTCCGCGATAAGAATTCACCGCTACCTTATACATTTTATCCATATCGAACGGAGTACCGTCTGCCATACTGAGAATGGCTACCTTCTCGCCATCCGGCTTGGTCACATCCACCGTGTAGATAATACCCGCCGCAGAATCGAAGTTGAAGCTGAAATTCTTGAATGAGGCCCTATCCGTAGCACCTTCGCGGCGCTTCTCACGGAAGAGAAGGATATGGTCGTCCGGAGACTTCATCCGATTGGTCCACAAATCATACGACATCTCCAAGGCATCGCGTATCTCCTTTCCCGTCAGACGCATGGTGTAAAGCATATTTTCATACTTATACAGATTGAACATATCGTTCACAAAAATGTCTCCTTTACGGATTTCCGTATCATAGGACAAAGGAGCCGCAAAAGAAATATCCGCTCCGCTGATTGCCAACTGCAACTCATGAATAAGGTCTATAAAAGCGGAAGAACCGAAATAGGCAGGACGTGTGGAGATGGTCTCGGTAAAAGAACCTATTTTCTTGGAAACAAAATTCTGCACAGCTGCATATTCGGGGGCAAAGCGCTGCATGAACTCTTCGCTGACACCGTAGTCTTTCGTATCGGACAGTATGCCGTCTATCTTCTTGCCAACAACCTTGCCGTCACGCAATTTCAAGGTTATATCCACATTACTTACAACGACACCGTTGCTGGCAGGGTCCATCACCAGTACCGAGTCACCAACTATGTTGCACACCCTCTTGCATTCGCGAGCATGGTCATGGCCCATCAGGACAATATCGAATCCCGGCACATTGCATGCCACTTCCACCGAAGCGTTTTCGCGATACTTGCCTCCCATCAGCTGGGCATCCTGACCGGCATGGAACATACCGATAACCAAATCCGGCTTTTCCTGCTCACGGATAATCTTCATCCATTTGCGGGCAGTCTCCTCCATATCGTCGAAACGCAACCCTTTCCACAGATTCTCTGAAAGCCATACGGGAATGGCAGGAGTTATCATACCGAGAACCACAATTTTCACTCCGTCACGTTCCAGCACCTCATAGGGTTTGAAATGGGTTTCTCCGGTAGCAATATCCACAATATTGGCACCCAATATCGGAAAACGGCAATCACCTGCCCAACGGTCGAAAACGGCACGACCGGTCTCTACATCATGGTTACCCATATTACCGGCATCATACCCCATGAAATTCATCATCTCTGCAGTCAGATGGGGAGCAACAGTATCTATGTAATTATAGTAGTAGGCAGTGGGCTGTCCCTGCAGAATGTCGCCATTGTCCAAGAGAATCAGGTTTTCGCCATAAGTCTCACGCTCTTTTTGCACCAAAGCATGCACGCGTGCCAGACTGCCGGTTGCCTCCCGGTGGCGTATAAAGTCGTAGGGATAGTAGTTTCCGTGTATATCACTGGTCTGTACGACTTTCAGTTTCACCTCTCTTTCCTGCGCAGGCAGTATGCTTGTCAGGACAAAAATCCAGATAAAAAAACAACTAAATCTTTTCATTATATTTCCTTATTTCTTGTCAGTCCTTATAAATTCATGGGATGGGTAAATACAAACCGCGCTCCATCCGTATAGGCAGGATCTATCCAAATTTCACCGCCCCACTTCTCAACGGTCAGCTTACAGATGGACAAGCCCAAGCCGGTTCCCTGCACATATTCGTTCAGCTTCTCGAAACGTTCGAACACCCGTTTCTGTTTGTCCAAAGGAATGCCGCAACCGGTGTCAGTCACCGAAAATACTGCTACATTCCCTGCTGTATCCAGTTCCAGCTTCAAGGTTATCGTACCTTCCTTTGTAAACTTGTCCGCATTGGAAAGCAGATTTATCACAACCTGCTGTAAACGCTGCACGTCCGTCCGCATCTCCACCACCTCACGTTCACACTCAAATAGGAATTGATTGGTCGACCTACGTGCCTGGGCCACGGAAGCTACTACCTGCTGGCATATCTGCACTACATTGCAGCTCTCCAAAGAAAGGATGACGCGGTCGGCCTCCAAACGGGACACATCCAATATGTCATTAATCAGCCGAAGCAGCAAATCAGAGTTGGTCCTGATAATTTCAAAATAGCCACGCTGTTCTTCTTCCGAGGCTCCTCCGGCAGACAGCACGTCCGAGAAGCCCACAATCGCATTCAATGGCGTACGGATTTCGTGGCTCATATTGGCAAGGAAAGCACTCTTCAGGCGGCTGGATTCTTCAGCACGGTCCTTTGCCTCTCGCAAAGCACCTTCGGATACCTCCAGTTCATCCTTCAACTTCTTTGTATGATAATAAAAATAAAGGGAAACGAACAAACCGCCCAACAGCACCAATAGCACAGCACAGACAGACCAGATATGATACTTGTACTGTTCATAGAAAGAAGGGGTTACATTCAGCATCTTTACCGGTTCCGGAAGGTTGGCAATATTCAGTTCCTTTTCCTTCACGAGCTTGCCGTCCAGTATGGTCTCATTCGGAATGACTTCCATATGAGTATTCCCATCCTGCGGGGCAGTCAGCAGACGATAAGATTGCCTTGCCATCTCCTTGCCCAAAGCACGGTAGGCAGGAACGATGCCTGCCACAGCCCAGTATCCCAAACCTGCAGAACTCAAAGAGAATGTGGGCAAGGCTGGAGCAGCTTCCATCATGGCATAAGTAGCATTACGCATAAAATAACCATCATTCATATCCACGCGCCACGTCCCCATTAATACTGCCGTATGTTCCGGCAGTTCATGTAACCTATCACAAATAGTATATATTGTATTGACACGTCCGTCAAGCAGTATCAGATCCAATTCGGGAAATTTCTTCATTTCCTTCACTACATAGGCTTGCATAGCAACACCACCATAACTGTTGTCTGATATAAAAGCGATATTCTCGGTGTCAGGATACATCTGCTTTACCATGTTAATATTCGCCTCCACATCATACTCATAAACGAAACCGGCCTTGATAGGCGAATCCGGAAAATCCGTGAAAAAATCTACGGATTCAGGCATCCAAGTTTTCAAATCGATGGTATCTCCCGGCAACAATATGGCGTTCCGGCTGGATAGCGCACTCACTACTGGAGTATTGCCGCGTACAGAGTCTTCCAAAGAAAGGTAGGCAGCCCAAGCTTCCTGCCCAATAAGAACAATCAATGCCGGACTTTTATCATTCTGGTATTTGGATAATAGCCCTGCCATTCTCTTTTCCCAAAAAGGAGCTTCGGAAAAACTTTTGCAATTCATGTTTTCCAATGCAACGGTATTTGTCCCTCCTAAACGTTGGAATTCCTCCATAAAGTCAGAGATATTGCTGGAAGTCCGACCGGCATCCGGATTATAGGAGCTGATAATCAATACCGGATGCTCTCCCGTAATTGAGAAAACAGGCAAAAGGCAGCAGAAAAGCGCTACCACGCATGGTAATATTGTACGATATATGTGTTTCAATTGATTGATTCGTTTAATTGCTCCATAGCTTTGACAAATATAGATAAAAGTTGGAACCTAAAGAAAAAACAACAATTGTTTTTTTGTACTTTTACCCCCTATTTATAAAATGAGATACAAAATGATACAAGATTTTCATCGAATGATATCTGCCGTTCTCGGCATATCAGAAAAACAAATAAGCCAGACCCTCGGCTTGCTGGAAAACGGAGCGACAATCCCTTTCATCAGCCGCTACCGAAAGGAAGTGACGGGAGGACTGGACGAAGTGCAGATTGAATCCATAAAGACCCACTACGAAAAGCTGAGCGAAACCGCCAAACGTAAAGAAACCATCCTCAGCACCATTCAAGAACAAGGCAAACTGACCGCCGAACTTCAGAAGCGTATCGAGGAGACCTGGGAGAACACCCTACTGGAGGATATCTACCTTCCCTACAAACCCAAACGGAAAACACGTGCCGAAGCAGCCCGCCAAAAAGGACTGGAACCCCTCGCCACCCTGCTGATGCTGCAACGTGAGCCCCATCCGGAGGAACGCGCCGCCGGTTATGTGAAAGGAGACGTGAAGAACGTGGAAGATGCACTGAAAGGTGCCCGTGACATCATAGCCGAGCATGTAAGTGAAGATGAACGGGCTAGAAACAGCGTCCGGAGTTCCTTTGTCCGCCAAGGCACACTGACCGCCAAGGTGGTGAAAGGCAAAGAAGAAGAAGCGGCCAAATATCGCGACTATTTCGACTACTCCGAATCCTTGCGGCGATGCAGTTCCCACCGTCTGCTCGCCATCCGGCGCGCTGAAGCGGAAGGTTTGCTGAAAGTCAGCATCAGCCCCAATGACGAAGAGTGTGCGGAGCGCCTAGAACGGCAGTTCGTACGGAGCAACAACGCCTGTGGACAGCAAGTAGCAGAAGCTGTGCAAGATGCTTACAAACGCCTGTTAAAACCGTCCATAGAAACGGAATTCGCGACCCAAAGCAAGGAGCGCGCCGACGAGGAAGCCATCAAAGTGTTTGCGGAAAATCTTCGTCAATTGCTACTGGCCTCACCATTGGGGCAAAAGCGTGTGATGGGTATAGACCCCGGATTTCGTACTGGTTGTAAAGTTGTGTGCCTCGATGCACAAGGAAATCTACTCCATAATGAGAACATCTACCCCCACCCTCCAGTCAGCAAGCAGAAGGAGGCATTCGCCAAACTGCAAATGATGATGGAGTCCTATAAAATAGATGCCGTAGCCATAGGTAACGGAACTGCCAGCCGCGAGACGGAAGAGTTCTTGAAGCATCAGCGCTTCAACCGCGATGTGCAGATATTTATCGTCAGCGAGCAGGGAGCTTCCATCTATTCGGCCTCTAAAATTGCACGGGACGAGTTTCCCGACTACGACGTCACCGTGCGTGGTGCCGTGTCCATAGGCAGACGACTGATGGACCCACTGGCAGAGTTGGTAAAGATTGACCCGAAATCTATTGGTGTGGGGCAATACCAGCATGACGTGGACCAGACAAAACTGAAAAAGTCGCTGGACCAAACTGTAGAGAACTGCGTAAACCTGGTAGGTGTCAACCTAAACACCGCAAGCAGCCACCTGCTGACCTATATCTCGGGATTGGGTCCTCAACTGGCACAGAACATTGTGAACTATCGCGCCGAAAACGGTGCCTTCACCTCCCGTAAAGAATTGATGAAAGTGCCGCGCATGGGCGCCAAGGCATTTGAGCAATGTGCCGGCTTCCTACGCATTCCGCAGGCAAAGAACCCGCTGGACAACACTGCCGTGCACCCGGAAAGCTATTGCATCGTAGAACAGATGGCAAAGGACTTGGATTGCAGCGTAGCCGAACTGATAGCCAGCCGGGAGCTGCGTCTGAAGATTAATCCGGAACGCTACCTCTCCCCCACCGTGGGCATGCCGACACTGAAAGACATCCTGCAAGAGCTGGACAAGCCCGGACGTGACCCGCGCGGACCGATAAAGATATTTGAATTTGATAAGAACGTGCGCACCATCAACGACCTGCGCGAAGGCATGGAACTGCCCGGCATCGTAGGAAACATCACCAACTTCGGCGCATTTGTCGATATAGGCATCAAGGAAAACGGACTGGTACACCTCTCCCAACTCGCCGACAGATTCATATCAGACCCTAATGAAGTAGTGTCCATTCACCAGCATATACGCGTAAAGGTACTCTGCATAGATATGGACCGGAAACGCATACAGCTGACAATGAAAGGAGTGGAACAGAATTAGGGATTAAGGATTAGGGATTAATGGTTAATGGTTTCCGTATTAATCCTTAATCTCTAATCCCTTATAATAGTGTCTTAAGATAATTACTGTACCAAGCACTAAAAGTAGTGAACACAGAATGGAGCCTTCGAACCCGAAGGTTCCTCCATTTATCAAATTTTCTTCCGGAAAGTGAAGAATCAGCAGATTCTCATTGCTGAATTCATTTCCACTGACTTTATATCCCAAAACGGAACCTTGAATCCAGTTCCAGAACCAATGCAAGGCAATGGGGAAACAGAGGTTACGCGTATATATATAGGAAGCCCCCAAGAAACAACCTGCCAGCATGATATTCAGAAACGGGACAAAGGCAAAGTTAGGATTGAAAAGGTGCATCAACGAAAATAACACCGCAGAGATAAACAATGCCACAAACTTATTGATGCCTCCATCCAGCATACGCCCTAAAATAAAACCGCGTCCGATAACTTCTTCCGTAACCGCCACAAAAAAATAAAGCAAAAGACTGACCAGCAGAGATATGGGAGAAAACAAGAACCCTACCACCTCCACTGCCCCTAACAGCAAAGACAAGCCAAAACCGACTACATACAAGAACACGACAAACAAAGCTCCTCTCAGCAGGCTCCTGCCCCATCCCTTCAAAGACAAGCCCAAACCCGAAAAAGGAAGCTTCCTAAAGCCCAACACCATACAAGCGGCAATCAGCCCACTGACCAGCATCAAGACTTCATTCAGCATCTGAAAGTAAATGTTTGTTTCACCAACTTCCGTCTTCAACTCCGGAAAAACTAATGCAAAAGGTATGGCAAACAAAAACAGAAAAATCATTGAAAGTACAGCAAACAGTACTATATCAACGAATGCCAACCAAATACTTTTTGCTTTACTTGCTGTAACAAGCCCTTCCTTTACCGTCTCTTCTGTCTCCATTTGTATCTCAATATTGATTAATATCCGACAAAAATAATAATAAAAAGAAAAAACCTCATGTATTCCTGCCGTTTTCTTCCTATATTTGAAAAATCAATCTAGAATCAATAAACATGAAACTAAGAAAAATACTTTTAGCCATTGCCGGACTGGCGTTAATGCTGAATGCCTCGGCACAAAAATCCAAAAGATACTACGTAGCCAAACCCGGTACCTTGGTGGAGCTGATGACTGAAGCGGAAGCTAATGAAATTACCCAACTAACCCTGCAGGGCAAACTGAATGCCATAGACTTCAGGCATCTAAGAGATGAATTCAAGAATCTGCAGCAGTTGGACATCTCGAACGCATCTATCAGCACGTATGCAGGCAAGAACGGAACTTATCCAAACCGTTTTTACGTATATCCTGCCAATTGCATTCCGGCATATGCCTTCTGCAAGCAAATGGACGACAGTACCTTCATTGGCAAGGAGACACTGACTAGGGTTATCCTTTCCGACAAGACCAAGAACATCGAAGATGCTGCCTTTAAGGGATGCAAAAATCTCAAGATATGCCAGATACGGAAGAAAACGGCTCCCAATCTGTTGTCCGAAGCATTGGCTGATAGCGTTACAGCCATATTTGTTCCATTGGGATGCAGTGACTCCTACCGTACCAAAAAGAAATGGGAGACCTTTGCATTCATTGAAGGAGAACCACTGACAGTAAATGTGCAGATTGGTAAAATGGGCAGCCTTGCCAGCGAACTGCTAAGAGCCGGATTTCAGCCCAAAGACGTTAACTTTCTGACCGTTGAAGGTAAAATGGACGAAGCCGACTTCACATTGATACGCGACTATATGCCCAATCTGGTTTCCATCGACATGACCAACAGTAATGCCACTGCAATTCCCGACTATACTTTCACCCAAAAGAAGTATCTGCTGAACGTACGGCTCCCGCAAGAGCTTAGAAGCATCGGACAGCGTGCATTCAGTGGCTGCGGTCGTTTGTGCGGCACGCTGGTGCTTCCTGCTAGTGTAACCGCCATTGAGTACGGAGCATTTATGGGATGCGACAACCTGCGCTATGTGCTTGCCACGGGGAATAAGATTACCACGCTGGGCGACAACCTTTTCGGCGAAAGCCAAGGCAAAATTATATATAAGGAGAAACAATAACCCAGACTATTCCCCGCCTTAATAAGAACAAAGAGACTCTTTTAATAGCAAAAGAAGGTGTGTCAGAATGATAGCTAAAAATCATTCTGACACACCTTCTTCTTTTTTTCAATATCGCACAAGCCTTTATTAAACAAAAAAGATATGAAAGAAGAATCGTTCCATCATGGCAGAAATATTGTTCCACCGTGGTGAAAAAATCGTTCCACCATGGTGGAACGATTTTTTCCTCATGATGGAACGATTTAAAATATGCTTATTTAGTCCTTAGCTTCCGTTATCACTTTGTTGCGTACATACGTGCACGCAACTCCTTGATGTGGTCTGAAGTGATGTATTCGTCATACTCCATCATCTTGTCGATAATACCGTTCGGAGTCAATTCGATGATACGGTTGGCAACCGTCTGAATGAACTCGTGGTCGTGGGATGAGAAAAGGATATTGCCCTTATAGGTCTTTAGATTATTGTTGAATGCCTGGATAGACTCCAAGTCGAGGTGATTGGTAGGTGTATCCAGAATCAAGCAATTGGCATTGCGCAGCTGCATACGTGCAATCATGCAACGCATCTTCTCACCTCCCGACAATACGCTTGCTTTCTTCAGCACCTCCTCACCGGAGAACAGCATACGTCCCAGAAAACTCTTCATGTAGACTTCATTGCCTTCGCCGAACTGGCTCAACCAGTCCACCAGATTCAGGTCTGTATTAAAGAATGCAGTATTGTCCAGCGGCAGGTAAGCGGTGGTGATAGTCACACCCCAGTTGAAGGTACCCGCATCCGGTTTCATATTCTCGTTGATAATCTCGAACAGGGCGGTCATGGCACGCGGGTCGTGCGAAAGGAATACAATCTTGTCTCCCTTCTCTACATTGAAGTTGACGTCGCGGAACAGCACCGTACCATCTTCCAGCGTTTTCGTCAAACCGGAAACTTCCAGAATCTGATTACCCGGTTCGCGTTCGGGCGTAAAGATAATGCCCGGATACTTACGTGATGACGGCTTGATTTCTTCTACATTCAGTTTCTCCAACATCTTCTTGCGGCTGGTAGTCTGCTTGCTCTTTGCCACATTGGCACTGAATCGGCGGATAAACTCTTCCAGCTCTTTCTTCTTCTCCTCGGCCTTTGCCTTCTGGTTCTGCTGCTGACGGAGCGCCAGCTGGCTGGACTCGTACCAGAAGCTATAGTTACCGGCAAAGAGGTTAATCTTTCCGTAGTCGATGTCCACCGTATGCGTACAAACGGAGTCGAGGAAGTGACGGTCGTGGCTTACCACCAGCACCGTATGCTCAAAGTTGGAGAGGTACTCTTCCAGCCAAGTCACGGTCTCCATATCCAAGTCATTGGTAGGCTCGTCCAGCAGCAAGTTATCAGGATTTCCATAGAGAGCTTGCGCCAGCATGACACGCACCTTTTCCTTGTTGTTCAACTCACCCATCAACAGATAATGCTTGTCCTCCTTGATACCCAAACCACTCAACAAGGCGGCAGCATCGCTTTCGGCATTCCAGCCGTCCAGCTCGGCAAATTTCTCTTCCAATTCGGAAACCTTCAGTCCATCCTCGTCTGTGAAATCCTCTTTGGCATACAGCACTTCACGCTGCTTCATGATGTCCCACAACACCGTGTGTCCCATCATCACCGTGTCCATTACCGTAAAAGCATCCCACTTAAAGTGGTCCTGGCTCAAAACGGAAAGACGCTCTCCCGGAGCCAGCATGATGGAACCCGTCGTAGGGTCCAGCTCCCCGGAAATCGTTTTCAGGAAAGTAGATTTTCCGGCACCGTTGGCACCGATGATACCGTAACAGTTACCACTTGTAAACTTCAGGTTTACGTCATTGAACAACACTCTTTTACCAAACTGTACTGAGACATTAGAGACTGTAATCATCTTTATATTTACGATTTATTTATTTACAATTTACTATTTAATACCTATTAGTCTGCGAATTGCGAGTGCAAAGATAGTTATTTTTCCATGAATAGACACAGAGAAGCGCTGTCAATCTGACATAAAAGTATTACCTTTGCAGCGTTTTCGGCAAAAACATCCGTTTTGGCAAAGTTTTTGCTGGAGCACTGATATCGTATTAACTTAAACCCTTAACAGCAATGAAAGCAAAATCATTTTACAAGAATAATAAGCATAACAATATGAATCCGAAAGAAAAAGAAAACAACCAGGAAGAGGAGCTGAAAACTCAAGCTACTCCTAACGAATGTGACGAAGAAACCGTAGGACAAGAAGTTTCACAAGAAAACGAAGCTCCCCTAACAGAAGAAGAAAAGCTCGCCCAGGAACTGGAAAAGGCCAATGAACAGATTGAAGAGCAGAAAGACAAATATCTGCGCTTGTCTGCCGAGTTTGACAATTACCGCAAACGTACCATGAAGGAGAAGGCAGAACTCATCCTGAACGGTGGTGAAAAGAGTATCAGCAGTATCCTACCCATTGTGGATGACTTTGAACGCGCCCTCAAAAACATGGAGACAGCTACCGATGTAGCTGCCGTAAAAGAAGGCGTTGAACTTATCTACAACAAATTCATGTCTGTATTGGGACAAAACGGCGTTAAGGTGATAGAGACAAAGGAACAACCGCTCGACACAGACTATCACGAAGCCATCGCCGTGATTCCGGCACCCAATGAAGCACTGAAAGGCAAAATTCTGGACTGCGTACAAACCGGTTACATCCTAAACGACAAAGTGATCCGTCATGCCAAAGTGGTAGTCGGAGAATAACATAAAACTGTATGGAAAAAAGAGATTACTACGAAGTATTGGAAGTCGAAAAGACAGCAACGGTAGAAGAAATAAAGAAAGCCTATCGCAAAAAAGCCATCCAATATCATCCGGACAAGAATCCGGGCGACAAAACAGCCGAAGAGAAATTCAAGGAAGCGGCAGAGGCATACGACGTACTAAGCAATCCGGACAAGCGTGCCCGCTACGATCAGTTTGGCCATGCCGGACTGGGTGGTGCCGCCGGTAATGGTGGTCCGTTCGGCGGCTTCAGTGGAGGCATGTCCATGGACGACATCTTCTCCATGTTCGGTGATATCTTTGGTGGACACAGTGGAGGAGGTTTTGGCGGTTTTGGAGGTTTCGGTGGAAGTGGCGGCACACAACAACGCCGTTACCGTGGTTCGGACTTGCGCGTCAAGGTAAAACTGAACCTCAAGGAGATCTCTACCGGTGTGGAAAAGAAATTCAAGCTGAAGAAATACGTGCCTTGTACCCACTGTCATGGCACGGGAGCCGAAGGCGACGGCGGCGCCGAAACCTGCCCGACCTGTAACGGTAGCGGCACGGTAATCCGTAACCAGCAAACCATACTCGGCACCATGCAAACAAGAACCACTTGCCCAACTTGTGGCGGTGAAGGCAAAATCATCAAAAACAAGTGTAAGGAATGTGCCGGTGAAGGTATTGTATACGGTGAAGAAGTAGTAACCGTAAAAATCCCGAAAGGTGTCGCAGAAGGTATGCAGCTCTCTATGGGGGGAAAAGGAAATGCAGGCAAGCACAACGGTGTGCCGGGTGACCTGCTGATTCTTGTAGAGGAAGAACAAGACCCGAACCTGATACGCGACGAAAATGACTTGATTTACAACCTGCTCCTCAGCTTCCCGACAGCTGCCTTGGGTGGTGCGGTAGAAATTCCCACGATTGATGGAAAGGTGAAAGTAAAAATTGACTCAGGTACGCAACCGGGAAAAGTACTCCGCCTACGCGGCAAAGGTTTGCCCAACGTGAATGGATACGGCACGGGAGATTTGCTAGTAAATGTCAGCGTATATGTACCCGAAACGCTGAGCAAGGATGAGAAGAAAACATTGGAGGAAATGGAAGAATCTGATAACTTCAAGCCAAACACTTCGATTAAGGAGAAAATATTCAAGAAGTTCAAGAACCTGTTTGACTAATAACATGGTACATAAAGAAGCCTCCCGATATACAATAAAATATCGGGAGGCTTCTTTGTTTTATCAAAAAAATATTAAAGTTCCAACATCCGCTTCATAAAAGCCTTTATTCCCTCCACATCAGAAGTCTGAGGAGCCCATGAAGCCAAATCCTCTGAGGGTAGAGGCTGATATGGGCCTTTTTTAATTTCAAAAATAACGGTGCCTGACTCCAAGGCAATAATACTATGCCACGTATTAGAAGGAATCTCCAGACCATATTTACCTTCCGAAGGATTGAGGCATACCTTATCTGTTACATTACCGGCATCATCATAAAAAAATACCAGCAGACTTCCACGCAAAACCAGATAAGTTTCTTCCTTATCTGTATGACGGTGAGGAGGAAGATAAGTTCCTGGTTCCAAAGCATTCAGCAACCGATGAATAGGGGCATCCATAGACGCATGAAAATTATAATTCATACGTAAACGGGAATTCTCCTTGGCTTGTGAAGTAACGGTATCCAGCAGCTCTTCTGTTATCAGCTTCATCATAACCTCAGCAATTGAGCAAACTTGGCAGGAAGTTCTGCTTTACCCGCTTCAATAGACAAACTTTTTCCTTCTTTATCTAGTAATATAGCAGCCTTCTGCGAGGAAGCCAATGAGGCAACTTCCGCCACATTACCAGCAACAAACAAGCATCCGGAGAAAAGAGGGGTAATCACCTTCCGGGTATGCCCTTTCCATTTTACAAACACAGCCTGCATCGGGCAATATGTAGTATATCCCGCAGCATTCAAACGCTGCATCAACTTATGTTCAGACTTGGGTGCTGTGTACAATGCATGCCAGCACATCATATCATTATCCGTCATCATATTGTTTGCTTTTTCCATCCCTTTAATAAATCTTTTACAAATAATATCCATCCCACACTGCCGACACCTGCCAAGAACATGAAGCCGATCAAAATCATCAATTTATTGGGCTTTGCAGGCTTCAAAGGTACCGTAGCCGGCTGGACAACCGTATATACCGGTGTAATCTCCTGCACCTTAGCTCTTGCCATCTGCAATTGTTGAGACACTTGTGTATATACTTGATAGGCTAAATTCATTTCATTCTGTAAACGCTCTTGCTCTGCGCGATAACTCAGTAATATTATATTCTGGTTTGCATCTACAAAATTTGCGTATTTCTTCTGGGCATCCTCATAACTGGCCTTTGCTTCTCCATAAAGTTTTTCGGTAAATGCCAAATCATGACGAGCCTTATTAGTCCGATAATCTGTGATGTAGTTCTGCAGGCAATGCATCACGGTATCCGTCAGCGAAGCAGATATCAAAGGATCCTGCATAGTAACAGACAAGGTTGTCACACCTGTCTTTTTGTCTACGGAAACAGAGATACGTTTACTTAAAGCATCTGCAATGGCAGACTCATCTCTAGTAAGACGAAAAGGATCCAGCTTTGCGTCCCCCTCTTCCGGTTCATCCTTAAACAAAGACAATGTCCATCCTAACACCTTAAAAGGAGCGGAGAAAATTGCACTCCACCAAGGAGAACGCTGTTCTTCTTTCAAATAAGCATATAAAGTCGTGTCTACTTTTGCTTTCTGATCCTTGACTTTAACATCGAACAGTTCAATCAGAAAAGGAGTAGAACTTACAATATCAGGATAAAGTTCGGGTGACAAAGCATCCTCACCAGAAGAAGTGCCCAAATTGATACCCGCCATGGCTGCAAGGGCTCCCATACTTCCACCACCAGATTTACCACCACTCTCCGGAGCCAATGTCACACTTGTAGAGTACTCCTTAGGAATACTAAATGCAACAACCAGTCCTACAAGAGCAGCGATACCACACGCCTTAAAAACCAATTTGCGACTAGCCCATACTTTCTGGGCCAGTTCTATCAAATCTATTTCTTGTTCCTCAGGTTGTGGAGAGGTTATGTTTTGTATTCTTTCTTCGCTCATAATTCAAATTACTTAAAGAGATTAACCATAGTCGCAATCATCGCTGCAATAGAAGCTGTCGTACTTCCCATTCCCAGAATTTCAGCAGTAGTCATCTTCTTTTTCTGTTCTTTACTTGGAACAATTATTTCACAACCAGGTTCAATGGCTTTCTTGTTCCCTGCTTTTAAACGAGAAACTGTACCATTCATGTATATTACATAGACCTTACGTTTCTTGGCATCATTACCAAAACCACCAGCTTGATTGATGTAATATTTCAAGCTTTCACCCTTTTTATATAAAACTGTATTCGGATACATTACAGCACCGTTGATTTTCACTGTACTTACGTACTCCGGAACAAATAACACATCTCCCTCACGAAGCACCATATCAGCATCTGAACCGGGATTCTTCAAAGCCTCTCCCAGATTTATACCTACAGAATAGGTATCAGACAAATCCATTTTTTTTACAGATATGGAATCTCCACCTCCCGCTTGCGCCATACGCAGGGCATCTTCTTTACGGCGAAATTCTTCTTCGGTCATCCTACGAATAAGACGCGCTCCTTTTACATAAGCATCGGGAGTCACTCCACCAGCCTTAGCTATCAAGTCACTCAAACGTTCATTTTTTTTCGATAGTGCATAATTACCGCTAAAAAGAACTTCTCCTCCCACCATAACATTCTGTTGTTTAAAATAAGACGGACTCTTACGAATATAAACTTCATCAAAAGGTTCAAGATGGAAATCCTGGCTTCCTTCTCCCACCAATAAGCCATCTTTCAAATCAAAAGAGAAATTCTGGCCTACTGTAGTACTGAAAGATGTACTCTTCGTATCTTTCATACGCCGTGCCACTTCAACTTTCGTCGTAGCCGCTGCCTCCAACAAGCCACCAGCCTGCAACACCAAATCCTCTACTGTCATTTTATCAGAATAGAGATATGTACCCGGATTGGCAACTTCACCATGGATGGTAAGTGTAGCTTCTTCCTTCAAATCATGAATACTTGGGATATATAAAATATCATTCTTCTGCAAAGGAATATCTGCAGCCGTCCCGTTCAGCAAACCTTTCACATCTACTTGTATAATCTCATGCGACAAGTCTTCAAGCTCACGATCGATTATAGCACGGTTTAAGAATGCATCTCCGCGAAGTCCTTCTGCTTTCTTAATCAGCTGTTTCACTGTATTCATCGTACCGTCCAACTGATACAAGCCTTCACGATATACAGCACCGCGGACTTCCACACGATTCTCAAAACGTTGTAAAACGGAATCAACCGTTATCTTATCACCGTCATCTACGCGGAATACAGAATAATCCATCTCATCCACATTATAAATTTGATGCTCACGTCCACTTTTACGGATTATACGTAATGCTTTTTTATAAGCATCACCCGTAAAACCACCTGAATACTTCAATAATGTGCCTACGGTTTCAGTGGGTTTCATTTCATAAAACATCGGACGTTTTACCTTACCCAATATCTGTACCAATGACTGGTAAGGATCCACAAGAATTACATCACCATCCTGCAGACGGATGTCATCCTTCATTTTTCCTTTCATAAGTAAATCGTAAACATCCAAATCTGCTATTGTATTTCCATTGCGAATCACTTTAATACTGCGTAAACTACCAATCGGATTCACACCACCTGCACGATATAAAGCATGGAATACGGAAGCAAATGATGAGAGGGTATAAGTTCCGGGCACCATAACTTCACCCATAACGTTTACTTGAATAGAACGTATTTCTCCTAATGTCAATTTAACTTGGGTAGAGGGAACATTTCCAGTTACTCCAGAATATATTCTGGCAAATTCTTGTTTCAAATAATTATTGGCTTCACTTACTGTTTTACCACTCAGATAAACCGGTCCTAAATTATTCACAAGAATACTTCCTTCCGGAGATATTGTTTGTCGGATTGTTGTTTCAGAAGCTCCCCACACATCAATAATCACCTCATCACCAGGTCCCAGACGATAATTCTCGGGAGTAGCAACATTCACATTAGGTTCGAAAGTCAAATTATCGTTAGTAAAAATATTATGACCATAAATTTGCGAAGTCGGATCCCCCGCCCCTTTCTCTTGAGACAAGGAACGATTATCCATCATTTGTAAAGAATCCCCTGCAACATCCGTTTGCCTGGCAGAATACGTTTCCGAAGTTGTACGCAACCCTTTGACTACGCCACTCATTTCACCACGTTGACGAGAACGTTTCTCATCTTGGGTATTGCTCTGCGGACTTCCAGATTTAGAATTTTCATACTTTTTCTGAATTCTTTCAACTTGTTCCCTTGTCACTCCCCGCCGCATTAATTCAGTAGTAATCTGCTTTTGATTTTTACCCATCTGCTGAGCGCTTTTTACATACTGAACAACCTGATCATCTGACATCTGCTGAGCAAAAGCTACTCCTGACAAAGTAAATACCAAAAAGAATAGTGTTATTAATCTACGCATAAAATATTCTGATTAATCTTTTGAGTTCTTGTAATAAATATAAATCGGGCACAAAGGTAATATATTATTTTATAATATACATTTATTCCACTTCTAAGTTTCAGAAAAAGCATTAAAAAGCTGTCATTTTCACGTCTTTTCCTTGGGTAGAAGAAAGTGAGAAAATTGGCACTATTTTTTTCATTAGTCCAATCAAAATAGCCTTTTTTTCGGTATAACTATGTTGCACCAAGGCCAGCACTTCTTCCCGCACATGTTCATAATCATCAACAGATGCCTTTTCACGCTTTATCTTTTCACTGATTACAGAATCCAAAAGCCCATCCCCAGGCCCTCCTACAATGTACACTTCTCCTCCATCCCCCATGACTCCCACTTCCAGGGTGAGCATACAAGCTTCAGACAAGGTCATCAAACAATGCGCATTCATCGGATACATCTCACTCAAACGTACTATGAACATATCAGTTTCCCCTTTGTCGCGTTTCAACCTGCAATAAGATGACTGCACATACATTTCCGCCACACGCTTACTATATTCCATAGCATTCTCCGGATGACGTGCATTAGTTACAGACATCATAACCATACGGGACACTCTATACTTTACCGCCAGGTCCGCAATATTCACTGTTCCCGATATATCCGTTTGAATTGCCTCTGACACAAAATCATCCATCAGTTGTACATGTTTATAAGCAGCAGAATGAAAAACAAGTTGAGGACGTGTTCCTTCAAATATAGCCTCCATACGCGTACGGTTAGCAACATCTGCAACCAATACGCGGACCTCCAGATTCTTCCAATGATCAGACAATTCCAACTGTACATCATACAATGGGGACTCTGCCTGATCTACCAGAATCAACTGATAAGGATTCAGTGTAGCCAACTGGCGGACGATTTCCCTTCCTACAGCTCCCGCTGCTCCCGTAACCATTACTCTACGCCCCTCAATATGGGCCGCAATTTTACGCATGTCAACTTGTACCGGTTCTCCACGAAGCCAACCTTCTATTTGAATGTCCTTGATCAGTCCATCATCCATACAATCGCTTAAGGGAGGAACGGTCATTACATGAATATCATGAGAGAACAGTTTATCCAGCATTCCGGAATTTTCCAAATCCGATACCTTGCTTGGAGAGATAATGATTGTATCCACTTTCTTTTTCTTTAGACGATCAAACAGCTGTTCATCGTTGGGATATACCCTGCATCCCATCGTATGTTTACCTATCATATCAAGTTCGTCCGAAATAAAGCCACGCAGGCGATAATGATTATTACGACTAACTCTCAAGGATTTTGCAACATCGACTCCAGTCCCATGGAATCCATAAATAAAAACATTCACGCAATGACGTGCATCAAAAGAGCAATAGCTTCATAAAGCATCTTCACAGCAATGCGCATACAAACCATCAGAGAGAAAGTAAACATATATGCCATAAACAGAATGCTGTTCGGCAAAGTTTCTTCAAGCCCCAAAACAGACCAACAGAAATTCCCCAAAAACAGTACAACATAGCTTATCGTAAGGCTCCAAAACACACGATAAATATCTACAAAAGAAGAAAAACGGATGACACCTACATAAGTACGGAAAATATGAAAGAAACAGACATTACACAATACAGCCCAAATGGTCAGCCATACATACAAAGAAATTTCATAAGATACGGACGAAAGCCTATATTGCAAAAAACATGCAGAAAGTATGGAAATCACAACGATAATTACATCTACCGACAACACCACCCATTTGGACGCTATGCGTGAAGAAAGATATTTATAATATGTTCTAAAATTCATAATCAGTATCAGACTTTTTGCTATAGGACCTACGACAAAGATGCTTCTTTTCGTTTTATTATCCAATTTTTAAGGCAATAAAGTTCAGAACATTCAAACAGAAAATTATTCTACTAAAATATTTCTAAAAAAAACAAGGATTCTTTTTGCCTTTTCAAATAAAGATGTACCTTTGCACCCCGTAAACAAAAGTTTATTGCCGCTATAGCTCAGTTGGTAGAGCAACGCATTCGTAACGCGTAGGTCGCCAGTTCAAGTCTGGCTAGCGGCTCAATATTAAAGCACTGATTATTCCAGATAATCAGTGCTTTTTCTTTTCTAAAATAAAAAACGCTCTTCTACGAGTATATTTGCATAAAACACAATGCCCTTTCAAACAGTTTAATCTATAGCCGCATGATTATCTCAAAATAGGTTTAAAACAGCACCATCTGATTACATCCACAGTCTAAAATGATAACTTGAAACATATAGATACACTATTAAAAACATAATACACCTATATTATATATAGTAATTCCCAATATTTGTGGCAACTTTTCAATAACCAAATTTTTCAATCTTAAATGAAGTATTGAGATGACGAAAAAACACAAGCTAAAATCAAAAGGTTACCATAGATTTCTATAATATACTATAAGAAAATGAAAAGAATCAAGTTATTTACAGCAGCTTTGCTGCTGGCGGCTATGTCCGCAGGAAACGATATGTGGGCGCTTTCCACTTCAGGAAAGAAAGACACGCATCCGGTAGAATCACCCAAATTCTTCAGTGGAAACGCCAACCCACTGTCGGATTTCATTTTTGTGGCCGACCCGACATCGATGGAATACAACGGAAGGCTCTATGTGTATGGAACCAATGACACCCAGCAACTGGACAGTGTGGGGAAAGATGGCAAAAACACATACCAATACATCCATTCGCTGGTTATGTTGTCTACCGATGACATGGTAAACTGGACTTATCACGGACTGATTGACGTAAAGGCCCTCTCACCATGGGGTATAGCCTCATGGGCTCCATCCATTGTATCGCGGATAGAATCGGACGGTAAAACCCACTTCTACCTCTACTACTCCAACAGCGGTGCGGGCGTAGGCGTACTAACCTCCACCTCTCCCGTAGGCCCGTGGACCGACCCGCTGGGGCGTATGCTGGTGAGCCAGTTCACCCAAGGATTAGGCCACTGCAAAGCTCCCTTCGACCCGGGTGCCGTGATAGATGACGAAGGTATAGGATGGTTATCATTCGGTGGAGGCGGAAAGGGGGAAGTCGGCACCGACTACATGCCTGGAGATGCCCGCATTGTCCGCTTGGGCAAAGACCTGATTAGTCTGGACAGCGAGATAGTAGAGATAAAAGCTCCCTATCACTTCGAAGCCAATGAGCTGAACTACTGGAACGGCACATGGATTTATACCTACAATACCGACTGGAACAAGCGCACCGAATGGCCCCACGAGGGAGTGGACAAACCCAGCATCTGCTGCATGTCGTACATGACTTCACACACGCCTCTCGACACCGACAGCTGGAAGTATGTGGACAATTATTTCAAGAATCCCGGAGACTATGGTATGGGGTTCAGCAACAATCATACCCATCTGCAAAAATACAAAGGAGACTATTACCTATTTTATCACAACATGTGCTTGCAAGAACACAAAGGCACCAATGGCGGTTTCCGCAGCCTTTGCGTCAACAAGCTGAAGGTAGACGAAAAAAACGTGAAGCTGGAAATGGGAGAAGCCACACTGAAGGGTGTGGACCAGATAAAGCCAGTGAACCCGTTCATTCATCAGCAAGCAGAAACAACAGCCGCTACGCTAGGCATACACTTTGAGCCTACAGCCACACCCGGCAACATGCTTGCAGTGGGCAGTGAACAAAAGAAATCAGTTATATCCGTACGTGGCGTATTCTTCTCCGGCTTTCCCTCTCTATTCCGTGCCACAGCAGCAGGACACGGCACTCTGGAAGTGCACCTTGACCGCCCCGATGGTGAAGTACTGGCTTCCACCTCCTTCAATTCAGACTCTTTACAGACTGTCTCTACAAAGATAAACACAGACAAAGACGGTATTCACAACCTTTATTTCGTATTTAAAGGCAAAGAACTGAAGGTAGATGAATGGATATTTGAGAGATTTTGAAAAGCATAATCTACCGTAGCCCTCAAAAATATTCATTGCAATAATTATTTATATGATAAGCACTACGCATTCGGTCAGCACTACAGATTTTAATGAAAAAAATGCTCCGACTATGTAGTTTCCAATAAAAAATGTATCTTGCGGAGATTTATTAAATACGATATAAACATGAAACCCTATTTAATCCCCTTCTTTGCAACTGTTGCACTGACCGCAACCGCTCAACAAAAAAACGAGATTACCAGCGTCCTCGAAATACTGGATGTAACCAATGGTAACCGGACCGTCGTCAAAGAATTTCCCTACCGGATTGAAGCCCCCAATTGGACGCCCGACGGGCAATGGCTGCTATACAACAGCGAAGGAAAGCTTTACCGCCTTTCCCCCACCTCGCCTGCCAAACCGGAACTGATAAACACCGGATTTGCCCAAAACTGCAACAACGACCACGTCCTCTCGGCCGACGGACAGCAGATAGCCATCAGCCACGGGACGAAAGAGGACTATAAATCGCGCATTTATACACTTCCCATCACGGGCGGCACTCCCCGTTTAATAACGCCTATGGCTCCCAGCTACCTCCACGGTTGGAGTCCCGACGGTAAAGAACTTGCCTATTGCGCCGAACGAAACGGCAACTATGATATTTATACCATCCCCGTGGAAGGAGGTGAAGAAACCCGCCTGACCACTGCCGAGGGTCTGGATGACGGACCGGAATATTCCCCCTGTGGACAATACATCTGGTTCAACTCCGTACGCACCGGACTCATGCAAGTCTGGCGCATGAAGGCAGACGGCTCCGAACAGACCCAGATGACCTTTGACGAAACCCGCAACTCCTGGTTCCCCCACATCTCTCCCGACGGAAAATCCGTTGTATTCATCACCTACTACAAAGGTGACCTGGAACCGGGAGAGCATCTGGCAAACAAGAACGTAGAACTGCGCCTAATGCCCGCAAACGGTGGAGAACCCAAAACTTTGTTAAAGATTTTCGGCGGACAAGGCACCATCAATGTCAACTCATGGGCACCGGACAGCAAACGCATAGCCTTTGTCAGCTATCGAATTAACTGATATGACTTGATGATTTTCACTCCATTTTTTACTAACTTTGCCCGACTAAAGATGCAGTAAAACAAAATGGAAAAGAAAAAGAAGAAAATCATTATCGGAACATTCGTTACACTAATTCTTATTGGAGCAGCTTGTGCAGGAACAGTATACTACTATCTGTTTGCCCCGCAATTCCATCCGCAAAAGACAGTCTATATCTATATAGACCGCGACGACACCGCTGACTCCATATATAATAAGGTGAAACAACAAGGCCATCCCCGAAGCTTCACCGGCTTCCGCTGGATGGCCCAATACAAGAAATATTCCGAAAACATACACACCGGACGCTACGCTATCCGGCCGGGAGAAAACGTATATCACGTATTCAGCCGTCTGTACCGCGGATATCAAGAACCTATGAACCTCACCGTCGGCAGCGTACGCACGCTGGACCGCCTGGCACGCAGCATAAGCAAACAGCTCATGATAGACTCCGCCGAAATAGCCGGACTGATGAACGACTCCGCATTCCAACAAAAACTGGGATACACCAAAGAGACCTTGCCCTGCCTCTTCATCCCCGAAACCTACCAAGTCTATTGGGACATGAGTGTGGAAGAGTTCTTCGAAAGAATGCAGAAAGAGCACCAAAGGTTCTGGAACCAGGAACGCCTAGGCAAAGCCACCGCCATCGGAATGACCCCGACGGAAATCTGCACCCTTGCCTCCATCGTCGAGGAAGAGACAAACAACAATCCTGAAAAACCGATGGTAGCAGGGTTATATATCAACCGCCTGCACGCCGGCATGCCCCTGCAAGCCGACCCTACCATCAAATTTGCCTTGCAGGCCTTCGGCTTGCGGAGAATTACGAATGGCCATCTGGCGGTAGAATCCCCCTACAACACCTACCTCAATACCGGATTGCCTCCCGGCCCCATACGCATCCCCTCACCCAGCGGGCTGGATGCCGTGCTGAATTATACGAAACACAACTACCTCTACATGTGTGCCAAAGAGGACTTCTCGGGCACCCATAACTTTGCATCCAATTATGCCGAGCACATGAAAAATGCAAGAAGATATTGGGATGCATTAAACGAAAGAAAGATTTTCAAGTAATCTGCTGATAAAATAAAAGCAAAATCCTATATTTGCGTCAAATATTAATCCATGACTAACACTTAAATATTCAGATATGAGCAAGCAACTCTTACTTGGCGATGAAGCCATTGCACAAGCTGCATTAGATGCCGGACTTTCGGGCGTATATGCCTATCCCGGCACTCCTTCTACGGAAATCACCGAATATATTCAGATGGCACCGGTTACTGCTGAAAAGAACATTCATAACCGCTGGTGCTCTAACGAAAAAACTGCGATGGAGGCTGCCCTGGGCATGTCCTTTGCAGGCAAGCGTTCACTAGTGTGCATGAAGCACGTGGGTATGAACGTGGCTGCCGACTGTTTCATCAACTCTGCCATTACCGGCGTAAAAGGTGGTCTGATAGTCATAGCTGCCGACGATCCCAGCATGCATTCCTCGCAGAACGAGCAGGACAGCCGTTTCTATGGCGACTTCTCCCTCATCCCGATGTACGAACCAAGCAACCAGCAGGAAGCATACGACATGGTATACAACGGATTCAGCTTCTCCGAACAGACCGGCGAACCCATCCTGATGCGCATGGTTACGCGCCTGGCACACTCCCGTTCCGGTGTAGAGCGCAAGGAGCAACAACCGCAGAATAAGATTTCCTTCAGCGAAGACCCACGGCAGTTCATCCTCCTGCCGGGTAATGCACGCAAACGTTACAAAGCATTGCTGCAACGCCAGGACGAATTTATCAAAGCTTCTGAAAACTCCGCTTACAACAAATATACCGACGGTCCCAACAAAAAGCTGGGTATCGTGGCATGCGGCATCGGCTACAACTACCTGATGGAAAACTATCCCGAAGGCTGCGAATATCCGGTACTGAAAATCGGACAATACCCGTTGCCTAAGAAACAGCTGATGCAGCTGGTAGAAGCATGTGACGAGATTCTGGTACTGGAAGACGGACAACCGTTCGTAGAAAAACAGCTGAAAGGCTATCTGGGCATCGGCATCAAAGTAAAAGGCCGTTTGGACGGCACTCTTTCACAAGACGGAGAGCTGAACCCGGACAGCGTGGCACATGCCGTAGGCAAAGAGAACAAGGCTGAATTCAGCGTTCCTTCTCTGGTAGAGATGCGCCCGCCCGCTTTGTGCGAGGGTTGCGGCCATCGCGACATGTACACGGTGCTGACCCAAGTATTGAAAGAAGAATATCCCACTTATAAGGTGTTCAGCGACATTGGTTGCTACACGCTGGGAGCCAACGCTCCGTTCAACGCCATTAACTCTTGCGTGGATATGGGCGCCTCCATCACCATGGCGAAGGGTGCTTCGGATGCCGGTCTGCATCCTGCCGTAGCCGTTATCGGCGACTCCACCTTCACCCACTCGGGCATGACAGGACTGCTGGATTGCGTCAACGAAAACGCCGACGTCACCATCGTCATCTCCGACAACGAAACCACCGCCATGACCGGAGGACAAGACTCTGCCGGCACCGGACGTTTGGAAGCCATCTGCGCCGGCATCGGTGTAGCTCCCGAACACATCCGCGTCGTAGTTCCTTTGAAGAAGAACTACGAAGAGATGAAGCAAATCATCCGGGAAGAAATCGAATACCACGGCGTATCCGTCATCATCCCCCGCAGAGAATGTATCCAAACATTAGCACGCAAAAAAAGAAACAAGTAAAGCCATGAAAAAAGACATCATACTTTCCGGCGTAGGAGGACAAGGTATCCTCTCCATCGCCACCGTAATCGGCAAAGCAGCCCTCAAGGGCGGACTCTACATGAAGCAGGCAGAAGTACACGGCATGAGCCAGCGAGGCGGTGACGTGCAGTCCAACTTGCGCATCAGCGACCAACCCATCGCCTCGGACCTTATCCCCACAGGAAAATGCGACCTCATCATCTCCTTGGAACCGATGGAGGCGTTGCGCTACCTCCCCTTCCTCAGCCCTGAGGGTTGGCTGGTGACCAATGAAGCTCCCTTCATCAACATTCCCAACTATCCGGCAGAAGAAGACATCAAGGCCGAAATCAACAAGCTACCGCATAAAATCATGCTGAACGTAAACGAGGTGGCAAAAGAAGTCGGCTCTCCCCGCGTAGCGAACATCGTACTGCTGGGCGCCACCATCCCCTTTCTCGGCATTGACTATGCAAAGGTGCAAGACAGCATCCGCGAAATCTTCCAACGCAAGGGAGACGCCATTGTAGAGTTGAACCTCAAAGCGTTGGCTGCCGGCAAAGAGATTGCTGAAAAACTGATGTAAACTATAATTGACTCTAAATTTCAACATACCATGAATAACAAATACTGGGAAGAAGAGATTGAAACGATGCCCCGTGAGCAGTTGCGCGAACTACAACTGCAACGGTTAAAAAAGACTGTCAGCATTGCCGCCAACTCTCCCTACTATAAAAAAGTATTCCAAGAGCATGGCATCACTGCCGGCAGCATCCGGTCTATAGAAGACATACGTAAGATACCGTTTACCACCAAGGCTGATATGCGCGCCAATTATCCTTTTGGATTAGTAGCAGGCGATATGCGTGAGGACGGAGTACGTATCCATTCTTCCAGTGGCACTACGGGCACGCCGACGGTCATCGTACACTCCCAACACGATTTGGACTCTTGGGCAAACTTAGTGGCACGCTGCCTCTATATGGTAGGCATCCGTAAGACGGATGTTTTCCAAAACAGCTCCGGCTACGGTATGTTCACCGGAGGACTGGGCTTTCAGTATGGAGCCGAACGTCTGGGTGCACTGACTGTTCCTGCCGCTGCCGGCAACAGCAAGCGCCAGATTAAGTTCATCACCGATTTCAAGACTACTGCCCTACATGCCATTCCCAGCTATGCCATCCGTCTGGCCGAAGTATTCCAGGAAGAAGGTATAGACCCTACCAGTACAAGCTTGAAAACGCTTGTTATCGGTGCCGAACCCCACACAGACGAGCAACGTAGAAAGATTGAGCGCATGCTTGGTGTCAAAGCCTACAACAGCTTCGGTATGACTGAAATGAACGGTCCCGGCGTAGCCTTCGAATGTACCGAACAAGACGGCATGCACTTCTGGGAAGATTGCTACCTGGTCGAAATCATTAATCCGGAAACCGGCGACCCCGTACCGGAAGATGAAATCGGCGAACTGGTACTGACAACCTTAGACAGAGAAATGATGCCGCTTATCCGTTATCGCACGCGCGACCTTACCCGCATTCTGCCTGGCAAGTGCCCTTGCGGACGTACCCACATCCGTATAGACCGCATCAAAGGCCGTAGTGACGACATGTTCATCATCAAGGGAGTCAACATCTTCCCCATGCAGGTGGAAAAGGTGCTGGTACAATTCCCCGAATTGGGCAGTAATTACCTCATCACACTTGAAACGGTTAATAATCAAGATGAAATGATTGTAGAAGTTGAACTCAGCGACCTCTCTACTGATAACTATATCGAGCTGGAGAAGATTCGCAAAGCAATCACCCGTCAGTTGAAAGACGAGATTCTGGTAACCCCGAAATTGCGGTTGGTGAAGAAAGGCTCCCTACCGCAGAGCGAAGGAAAAGCCGTCAGGGTAAAAGACCTGAGGAACAACAAATAAACCGTAAAAACCTCTTTTCAAAACAGACCATCTGTTCACCCGATACAGATGGTCTGTTTTGTATAAACGTATCATCTATCTTCCCTTGATACATCATCTGTTTCAGCATCACGTATCATTTGTTTCACAATCACCCACATCCGCATAAAAAGAAAGAGGAACGGTTATCCAGACAGATTACCGTTCCTCTTTTATAGAAAGCCGCACCGATGATGTGATGAAACTCCGTATGACATGATTTGAGTGCTCGTCCTCTTTGTAATCCACCGACTCAAGAGTTACCCCGAAGGGCGTGGCCCGCCATTGAGAAGCGAAGCTTGTCTCGGTATTTCATAAAAATTGATGAGTTTCCCGATCCAATCAATGCGGCTATTTTTTCTATAACAAAGGTAATGAGTTTCTATGAAAGAAACAAGTAAAATCAGCAAATTGTTTCAAGTCCTTTTAATGTTTTAACCCCTCCCAAGACTATCAGAAAACAAAAAGTGCTGACTACCAAAAGAGTAATCAGCACCTCGTAATTTATCTGCTAACTGTTTTTATGCAGCCTTTGCTTTAGCAACGATAGCCTTGAAAGCTTCCGGATGGTTCATCGCTAAATCAGCCAACACCTTGCGGTTGATTTCGATACCGGCTTTGTGCAAAGCGCCCATCAGCTTAGAGTAAGACATACCTTCCAGACGAGCGGCAGCATTGATACGCTGAATCCACAAAGCGCGGAAGTTTCTCTTCTTGTTCTTACGGTCACGGAACGCATAAGTCAAACCTTTCTCCCAAGTATTCTTGGCAACGGTCCAAACGTTCTTTCTTGCACCAAAGTAACCTCTGGTCAATTTCAAAATTTTCTTTCTTCTTGCTTTAGAAGCAACATGATTTACTGATCTTGGCATAGTTTTACTTGTTTTTGAATGTTAGCGCCGTTACTTCACGCAGCGGACTTAAAGCTAATGCATTCGGTTAATAACTTTAATACTTTTGTACGCTTTTCAATTACTTCATTGCTAAAAGCTCTTTCACCTGGCTTACATCTGTTGTACTTACAAGTGTAGAGTAGCACAAGTTTCTTTTCTGCTTCTTAGTTTTCTTAGTCAGGATGTGACTATGAAAAGCGTGCTTTCTTTTGATTTTACCTGTTCCGGTAAGAGTAAATCTCTTTTTAGAACCGGAGTTAGTCTTCATCTTTGGCATCTTTTTTAACTTTTTAATTATTAAATTATATGGCAACGCACTATACCTATGGCGTTACTCATTCTTTATTCTCCTTCGGTTTCAGCCGACGCGGCCTTTGGCGCATCTTCTGCAGGCTTGGGAGCCACGCTCTTCTTCGATGCCGCCGCTTTCTTCGGAGAGAGCTGGATTGTCATTCTCTTTCCTTCCAGAACCGGCATCTGGTCTACCTTCGCATAATCTTCCAAGTCATTGGCAAAACGGAGCAGCAGCACTTCTCCTTGCTCTTTGAACAAGATAGAACGACCTTTAAAGAATACGTAGGCTTTCACCTTATCGCCATCTTCCAAAAAGCCTTTGGCATGCTTCAACTTGAAATTATAGTCATGGTCATCAGTCTGAGGTCCAAAACGTATTTCCTTCACGTTTACCTTCACCTGCTTTGCCTTTTGCTCTTTCTGACGCTTCTTTAACTGATAAAGAAATTTAGAATAATCAATAATACGACAAACAGGGGGTTGTGCATTTGGAGAAATCTCCACGAGATCCGCTTCATGTTCTTCAGCAAGTCTTAAAGCCTGCGCTATCGGATACACTTTTGGTTCTACTTCATCGCCCACTATGCGGACTTCTTTGGCCCGGATTTGTTCGTTAATCCGATGTTGCCCTTTTAAGCTGTCATTCTTCATTAAATAACGTTTACTTCCAGTTTGTTTCTTATTTACTATTCCCAAATTAATGTTTTATGTTAAGTAAAAGCGATCTTTAGAACATCTAATATATGCTATGCTTCTACAATTGGGCGCAAAGTTACCATTTATTTATCATATTCTGAACTTCTTCGTTCATTTTTTTGGCAAATTCTTCAAATTTCATGGTTCCCTTATCACCTTCTCCCTGCTTGCGGACAGCAACTTCCTTGTTTTCAGCCTCCTTTTCACCTACAACCAGCATGTACGGAATACGCTTCATCTCATTGTCACGAATCTTACGACCAATCTTTTCATTGCGTTCATCCACAATGGCACGGATGTCATATCGCTTCAAGTATTGTTTCACTTCATGCGCATAGTCGTTGAACTTCTCGCTGATAGGCAGAATAGCGACCTGATCAGGAGTCAGCCACAACGGGAATTTACCAGCTGTATGCTCAATAAGCACAGCCACGAAACGTTCCATGGAGCCGAACGGAGCACGGTGAACCATTACGGGACGGTGCTTCTGATTGTCGGCACCGGTATATTCCAGTTGGAAACGTTCCGGCAGGTTGTAGTCCACCTGGATGGTACCCAGCTGCCAACGGCGACCAATGGCATCCTTCACCATGAAATCCAGTTTAGGACCATAGAAAGCAGCTTCTCCATATTCTATTTTTGCCTTCAACCCCTTTTCTTCACAAGCTTCGATAATGGCACGTTCTGCTTTTTCCCAGTTCTCGTCACTACCGATATATTTTTCGCGGTTCACCTTGTCGCGCAAGGAAATCTGTGCCTCGAAGTTCTCGAAGTCCATAGATTCGAACACGATGGAGATAATGTCCATTACACGGAGGAACTCATCCTTCACCTGGTCCGGACGACAGAAGATGTGCGCATCATCCTGCGTAAAGCTACGTACACGTGTCAGCCCGTGCAGCTCACCACTCTGCTCGTAACGGCAAACCGTACCGAACTCTGCCAAACGCAAAGGCAGGTCTTTGTAAGAACGGGGTGAGTTCTTGTAAATCATACAGTGGTGAGGGCAGTTCATCGGTTTCAAGAAGTACTCTTCCCCTTCTTCCGGTGTATGTATGGGCTGAAAGGAGTCCTTACCATATTTTGCATAGTGTCCGGAAGTGATGTAAAGCAATTTGTTGCCGATGGGCGGACACATTACTTCCTGATAATCGTAACGGGCCTGGATGCGACGTAAGAAGTCCTGCAAGCGGATACGCAGTGCAGTACCTTTGGGCAGCCACATCGGGAGTCCCTTACCTACGGTGTCGGAGAACATGAACAAGTCCATCTCCTTACCGATTTTACGGTGATCGCGCTTCTTTGCCTCTTCCAGCAGAACAAGATACTCATCCAGCATCTTCTTCTTCGGGAAGGTGATACCATAGATACGGGTCATCATCTTACGGTCTTCTTGTCCACGCCAATAAGCACCGGCGACGGAAGTCAGCTTAATAGCCTTGATAGGAGCTGTGGTCATCAAGTGAGGGCCACGGCACAAATCAGTAAATGCACCCTGCGTATAAGTTGTGATGTGACCGTCTTCCAATTCGGAAATCAGCTCGCATTTATAAGTTTCTCCACGGTCACCAAACATCTTCAAAGCATCTGCCTTGGCAATGTCTTGTCTGACAACCGCTTCTTTCTTAGCCACCAGTTCAGCCATTTTTTTCTCAATGGCCGGCAGGTCAGCTTCCTTGATAGTCGTTTCACCCGGGTCCACATCATAGTAGAAACCGTTTTCGATAGCAGGACCTATACCGAACTGGATGCCCGGATAGAGTTCCTGCAAAGCTTCGGCCAGCAGGTGGGCACTGGTATGCCAAAAGGCATGCTTACCCTGCTCATCCTCCCATTTATAAAGAACCACTTCAGCGTCTTGCATGATAGGACGCCCCAAATCATAAATTTCTCCGTTCACGCCACAAGCCAGCACGTCTTGTGCCAATCGCGAACTGATGCTTTCTGCAATCTGCAGTCCCGTTACTCCTTCGTTATATTCACGAACAGAGCCGTCTGGAAATGTTATCTTTATCATAGTTTATATGTATATTTCATTTTTCAGAACGCAAAAATAGCTAATTCTTTTTGATATTCTATTTTTTAGCAAAAAAATGTTATTCCCGTGTATCTGTAAACCTCTTTATGATATTATAGGCCGACACAATGCCCAACTCTCCGGCTTTACTCAAATCAGCAATACCTTGTTTGTTATTCCCCAGGAAGATGTGCGTCAACCCACGGTTAAAGTATGCTTCAGCAAAATCGGGGCTCAGCTCAATCGCCTTGTCATAATCCGCCAAGGCGGCACGGTAATCCTTCAGCAACGAAGACACATTGCCACGGTTATAATAGCCATAAACAAAATCAGGAGCCAATTGGATAACGTGGTCCAGGTCATTCTTCACAACTTCATAATCGATGGCCGTCACTTCAGGCTTCTTCATTTCCGTTGTACCCGAAGTGGCGCCTTCACTCATTGTGGCTTCGGCCTTTTTATATTCCAGTTGCTTATAACGCACCAAAGCACGCATAAAGTATGCCGGAAAGAAAGTGTCGTCCAACAAGATACTCTTTGTAAAGTCATCTATGGAACTGGCAAAATCCTGAACCAGATAGAAGTCCAGACCTCTCATGAAACGTTTCTTGGCGTTCTTCTCGTCAGCCACCACATCAGACGTATGAGCGTCTATCAAAGCAAAGTGGAAGCGTACTTGTTCCTCCGTCAGCGGAGCTTCCATATTGGTGATGCGCAGTGGCTTCGGGAACAGTTTCGAATGGTTCAGTTCCTCAATATACTTATGATAATGTACGATACGCTTCACATCGCTCAGTTTCTCATAATAAGTCAAAGCATACATCGGCTCAAGCTTGATGGTCACATTCCGGTCTTGTACACGTCCACGATAATCGCTCTTATAACGCTGGTCAACTTCCGAATCGTCCGCTATTACAATTTTCCGATAATTTTCCATATTCTTGTCGGATTTCTTACGGGTCTTCCCGCCATCTCCATTGGAGTTCCCCGAAGAATTATCCGCAACATCCTTACTGTCGTCACCTTCCTTTTTGTCACCAGAAGAAACACCGTTACGCTTGTCTATCTGCATCTTCATGATTTTGAACTCATCCTGCTCGGCTCCTTTATGGTCGCCAATCTTTTTACGGGCTTCGGCACGCTGATAATAGCCGGCCATAAAGTTAGGATATTCTGCAATCACTTTGGAATAGTCACTGATAGCTCCCCGGTAATCCCCCGTCTGCGCACGTAACAAACCACGATTGAAGGTGGCCATCATGTTATCCGGTTCCATCTTCAACACAAAATCAAAATCCTCTATTGCCCGGTTGTCATCGCCCACCTGGGCACGCAGCAAACCGCGGTTGTAATGCCCGAGAAAATTATTCGGATCAATATCCAAAGCCAAATCATAATCACTCATGGCACCTCTCAAATTATTCTGATGGAAACGCGCCAAGGCACGGTTGATATAGTTACCGGCATTCTTTGCACTCAGATGGATAGACTGGTCCAAATCAGCTTCAGCCTCTTTATACTTCCCCTGCTGGAGGCGTACAATAGCTCTTGCCCCCCATCCATCCGGGTCATAACGGTCCATATCGATGGCTTTGTCAAAATCACGCAAAGCTTGTATCGTATCGTTCTGTTTCAGGGAGACTTCCCCGCGCATCAGATAGGCACGTGTATATCTGGGGGCAATTGTCAGAAGCGTACCCAAATCTTCCTTAGCCGCCTCATAATCTTCTTTCTGAATATGGCAAAGGGAAAGATTATGCCAAAGCACCACATTCTCCGGATCGTATTTGATAGCGGTTTTATAATCTTCAATCGCCTCGTCAAACTTGTTCTGACGGATACGTGCCAATCCTCTGATCTGGTAAGCACCTACCACAAAAGGATTTCTTTGAATCGCAGCATCACAATCACTCTCCGCTCCCTGATAGTCATCCAAATTGATTTTTGCCAGTCCACGGAAGAAATAAGGCTCATATAAATAAGGTTTCGCGTTGATTACCTGATTAAAATATTGGATAGAAAGCACGTAATCCTCAAAATACAATGCATTCCGAGCAATGGTCATCACCCGTTCCGTATTGATTTGCGCATACAACAATGTGGGTAACAGCAAAATAGCTGTCAGTATTTTTCTTATCATCTTGTTTTATAAATGCTTGTAAACGAAACAAAAGTAACGTTTTTCGTTTACTTGTCGGGATTAGCGGAACACTTTTTATATTTTTTGAGCCTTTTATACCATATTATATGGTTGACTTATTTCTTTACGGTTTTCACCTTATAAGTGCAGTGTGCCTTGCCCTTCAACATGGCATTCAGTTTTCCTTTAATCATCTGCTTGCGCAACGGAGACAAATGGTCGATGAACATCTTTCCTTCCAGATGGTCGAACTCGTGCTGCATCACGCGTGCCAGGTAGCCTTCGATAATCTCATCGTGCGGTTCCAGATTCTCGTCCAGGTACTGCACATGTATTTTGTTGCCACGCTTCACCGACTCATGAATACCGGGAAGGCTCAAGCACCCCTCGTCCATAGAAACCTCCTCACCGGACACCTCCAAAATATGGGCATTGATATACGCCTTGCGGAAATCTTTATATTCTGGCATATCTTCGGAAAGTACATCCAAATCGATTACCACCACGCGGATGGGAAGCCCAATCTGCGGTGCTGCAAGTCCTACGCCTTCGGCATGGTCCATCGTTTCAAACATATTCTCGATAAGCTCTTTCAAATTCGGATAGTCCGGGGCAATATCCTCTGCTACCTTTCTCAATACGGGCTGACCGTACACATAAATGGGTAAAATCATTTCCTTTACTACAAATTACTAATTACAAATTATTTTCTATACATTATAAAAAGGAGAAACGTTTGTTCTCCAAATAAGTTTGCAGAATAATAGTTGCACTGATTTCATCCACCAGTGCTTTATTTTGGCGGTCTTTCTTTTTCAATCCAGCCTCAAGCATCGTCCGATGAGCCAGAACAGAAGTAAAACGCTCGTCTACATATTCAACCGGCATGTCAGGCAGTTTCTTCTTCAGCGAACGGACAAAAGGTTCGATATTCTTCATGTTTTCCGAAGCCTCATTATTCATCTGCTTAGGAAGGCCTACCAAGATACGCTCTACCGGCTCCTTAGCCACATAATCAAGAAGAAACTGCAACAATTGGTGTGTAGGCACAGTTGTCAGTCCATTCGCAATCATCTGCAATGTATCACTCACGGCTATTCCCGTACGTTTTCGACCGTAGTCTATGGCTATTATTCTACTCATAATGGGCTACAAAATTACGATTAAAATTTGAATTCCGCCGTTAATCTTACATATATAATACAGAAAAAAGGGATGTCTGATAGTATCAAACATCCCTCCGCTGATTTTTTCATTAATTATTTCAAATGAATTTTGTATGTCAGCCCTCCCGTGAAATATTTCATCCTCTGC